>TARA_B100001113_G_scaffold89524_1_pt1 | contig 26397 bp, 12 predicted proteins | sample TARA_B100001113 | Tara Oceans TARA_B100001113 (sample SAMEA2622402) | marine metagenome | biome: marine biome (ENVO:00000447); feature: deep chlorophyll maximum layer (ENVO:xxxxxxxx); material: "saline water (ENVO:00002010), including plankton (ENVO:xxxxxxxx)" | depth 50 m | reverse complement strand
TCCCTTTCACGGAAGTAACAGGGATTCGAATTCCCTTGGGGGTATTTTTTCAGCTTTTTAGAATTCTACAAACAAAAACAACAGTCGTACACACAGCAAGTACTATCGGAAATAATTGTGTTTTTTCCTCTTTTTATTTATACTCCGGATACTCTTAGTCTTGATAATGAACGCTAAGGCATTAAAAACATAACTCTTAAATTACTGTAACTATTGTTCGATTCAAATCGTAATATTTACAATAAAGATATTGAGTGCACCCGGACACAAAATATCGGGATATTCCAATAATGAGTTATACTGCCATTTGACACCTGAGCTATAAACCAATAGAAGACCAGTTCAGCATTCTTCTGTGGTATAAAGGCAGTATAAAAACATCTATAACCTAATCAGAAGAACTTTAAAAATTAAATCATTATATTATTATGCCAATTGGAGTGCCCAAAGTGGCTTACCGTTTACCTGGCGAAGCCAGTCCACAATGGATTGACTTATACAACCGATTATATCGTGAACGTGTACTATTTTTAGGATCAGTTCTAGATGATGAACTGGCAAACCAACTCAATGGTATTATGTTGTATTTAAGCGCCGAAGACCCGTCCCGCCCACATTTTATTTACATTAACTCACCAGGTGGTTCTGTAACAGCAGGCCTTTCAACTTTTGATATTATGAACTATGTCAGTGCGCCCGTTCAAACCATTGGTATTGGATTTGCTGCATCGATGGCTTCATTTATTTTAGCAGGTGGGGAAAAAGGAAACCGGTTAGCGCTCCCACATGCCCGAATTATGATTCACCAACCGCAAGGTGGTTATGAAGGGCAAGCAAGTGATATTGGAGCAGAAACAAGCGAAATTTTACGTTTACGTGGCCTATTAGGGGCGCTTTATGCAAATTTAACAGGGCAACCACTTCAGAAAATTGCCTTAGACCTTGACCGTGATAACTATTTATCGTCTCATCAAGCACGTGCGTATGGGTTAGTTGACTCAGTGGCACAAGCTCATAATGGGCAGGAAACACTTGGTCCAGATATTCCAGGTGCACCACCAAAAGACAAAACTATGGCACCGGCTTAATGGGTCACTTGTACTGCAATATTTTATAAATTACGCTGAGTTTCCCAGTGGACTTTGTAATGAAATGATTTTGTCCCCGTTTGTGCAAAAGCTTACATTCACATTCAGTAAGGGAATAACCCTTTTTCAAAATTATTTTAAGTAAGGTTTCGTTCTTAAATGGACAAAAACAAAAATATCTGTACAATATTGAGTAATAATTATTATAGAGAGACGGTTTTATGGCTGTACCAAAGCGACGACAATCAAATTCACAATCAAAAATGCGTACAATGCATTGGCGACGTAAAGCCCTTGATGCAGCACGTGTAGCACTTTCATTAGGAAAGTCTTTAACAACACGTAAAGCAAAAGGTTTTTATTACCCTCCAGCACCTCTTGATACAGATGAAGAAGCACAAGGTTTTGTGTCAAATGATGTAACAAGTAGCGAGATGGAGTAAATGTATCTTTTTTTTAAGGGATCTTTGACGGGATCCCTTGAATCTGTACAATGTAAATAATAAATTTAAAGCCCTCATAGACTGATTTTTTAGGACATGGTAAACTATTAAAAAAACAGTAACTTTTTTACTGAATTCAGAAGGGGCCCTTTTTAATATTTACTACATTAGATAGATTTAACTTTCTAATGCATTAAATCGAGTTTCTTCCTTATGTCTTCTGTACGCTTTAGTACAGAAGTCGGTACGAAGGTAGATATATACTTTATTATAGGAAATTACTCTATGGAAAATTCATTAACTTTAGGCCTTTATCATGGCTTTATCTATGGTATTGTCCCAATGGCACCTTGGCTGGTGGCCCTTAAGCGTTATCTTTATGAGGGTAAACAAAAAGGGCAACTTGCAGTTGCTGGAACCATTGCAGGGCAAGTAGTGTTTTTTGCCATGACTTATTTTGGGTGGCGAGATCTTATTCAAATTTGGTATTTATTAGAACCTGCCCTTTTCTGTGCAGGGTTTGTAATGCTGATTCGAATTGCACTTGATCTTTGGGAAAATATTGCATATGCAGATTTAACCTACGGGCCAATTCGAACAAGACGCGAAGGATTCAATTTCTTTTTTGCAAGTTTCTTTCTCATGTTTTGTAACCCATGGGAAATTGAAGGCACACAATATGTTTTCATGGCGTCACTTCCTGAAAATGTAATTTTGTACCTTCTTGGGTTTACTCTTATGGCAGCTGGAACAGTAGTTGGTCTTTGGTCAACTCTTGGCTACCGTATTTTTGGGAAAACCTCTCGAAATGCACGTGGGCTTGGCCGTTATACTTCAAAGCGTTTAGCCCTCGCATTGACAACATGTATGGCACTTTCACTTTTAGAAACGAATGCCGGTCAACTTATTTTCCCGTATACAGATAACTTAATGGCGTATTTCCCTCGAACGTTTGATCGCTATAAACTTGCTGTATCACGTGGATATATTTGGCTTCCAGGTGCCGACCCAAATGCACCTGAGGTCGAAGCAACTCCAGCATCCGACGAATTCAAGCCTAAAAATAGTGAGGCCAAAAAGAAAAAAGTGGATACAACACAAAAAGCAGATGATGAATTACAAGTTCACTATGCAAGTATTCACGGTGGGAACCGAAGTGATGTTCGAGTGGACCAAGATGCGAAAAATATTTGGAAGAAAAATATCTTCTATAATGTCCGACACCGTTTCGCAAAAATTAACGCCAAACGTGAGCGTTATATTGAAAATGATGATGACTATAAGTCGGAATTAGCTCACCATGTATGGCGTGGGTTCACACCACGAGCATTTCGATTACGTGCTGGTATTCATGCACTTTTACCTAAACCCGATTACGAAAAACGTGACATTCCTGAATATTTACGTGAGCTTGCTCAAATTCGACATGAAATTGATCAAAACCTTACTTTCCTGGTGCCACCATCAGAGCGTTCGAATTACCTTCCATACTCTGTTGACCTTAATGGTTCACCATATCTGAATGAATTAGATATTCGTTTTAAGGATGAACATTATCCAAAAGAAGGATTCCGACAACACATTTATAAGAAGGCTACGAGTGAATTGGAATTAGAGCAAATCAAAAAGAATGCAAACAAATTCTTGGATTCAGTAACATGGGAAATTGATCAATATGGTAACCGAGTTAAACCTGTCGGTTCATATGAATTAATGAACATGGCACACAAGCGTATGGTTCTTTCATATGCGAAATTACATGAACTTCCAGTAAAATTCCGTGTGCCATGGCACTACACATCAGTACCTGCGCTTGAAATGCGAAAAACAGTAACAAAGGAAGATCTTTTAAAAATGAGCAAAGAGGAACTCTTAGCAAAAGATAAAGAACTCTCTGCGCAGCTCCGTTTCTTAGAAAATACACCAAAACGTATTGTGACAGATGAAATTTTTTCTCGTCTTCCACACGTGATCCAAACTGGACGTCCATACCCTGTTTCTCCCGAACTTGTAGCACAAAAAGAGGCCGAATTAGAGAATGCTGTTGCCGAAGCAATTGAAATTCGTGATATGATGCAGCGATCAATTCCGACACCCGATTTAACAAAAACTGAAGCAGACTTACGACGCGAACGCAATGGTCAAAAACCATCAGTGAAAGTAAGTAAAAGTCCGAAACGACAAAAATAGTTGTTAAAAACCACGAGGGCTATATTTAAATTAAGGGATAACAGAAGATGATTCATAGATCTACCACGCGTAAGTAAGATAATATTTTTTTACAGAGCCGAGGAAATTAGTACCTTTGCTCTGTACATTATCCTATACTACTATACAGAAGCGGGGTAGAGCAGTCTGGTAGCTTGTAAGGCTCATAATCTTAAGGTCATAGGTTCGAATCCTGTCCCCGCCATTTGTCTCCAGTTTTTAAAGGTAAAAATATGAGGTTGCAAAAATAGCGAATATTTTTGAGGAAAGTCCGAACTCTCAAGTACATGAAAAATAACTCAATAATGTTGAGTGCATATAATTCCATATGCGAGGATAGTGCCACAGAAAATAAACTTGCCAGTTCACTGGTGGAGGTGCAAAAACAAACCTCTATTGTGAAGTAGAAGGTTGGTATACCCTTATTGAGAGCAAAAGTCGAGGTGTAGTGTTTTCATGTACAGTACACGGTATCTTGCTAGAAAAAAGCAGTAATGTTTTTTCCAGATAAATAACCTCAATCTTACAGAATTCGGCTTATATATTTTTATTTTAATTGAAGCTAGACAAATGGCCGAGATATGTTAGTATACAAGTATAAGCGGATATAACTCAATGGTAGAGTGCCATCCTTCCAAGTTGGACGTTGCGTGTTCGAGTCACGTTATCCGCTCTTTAATTTTTATTTTACCTTCTTAAAAGGTCATTCTATTCACTTCGTTGTAAATCAATGAAGATTAAATTTGAACAAGATGAATCTATAGACATTAGGCGTGTTCTTTGATATTGTATAGATCAAGTGTCTGGCGGGCGTAGCCAAGTGGTAAGGCAAAGGACTGTGACTCCTTCACTCGCCGGTTCGATCCCGGTCGTTCGCCCAGTAATACACACTCAATGCAGAATAATTTTAAGGAGATGTATGAAAGTTCGTTCATCAGTGAAAAAAATGTGCCCTAAATGCCGTGTAATCCGTCGTCATGGGAAAGTAATGGTTATTTGTACAACAAACCCAAAGCATAAGCAACGCCAAGGATAAACGCACCATGGCTATTTTATTTATTGCGTTTAAAAAGTGATTGGCGCAGAATACAAAGCGCCAATTAAAAATTGCCAGAACCTTTATTCTTCATGTACACTACGTACTACCCAAGGGGACTATAGCTCAGTTGGTAGAGCGTTTCGTTTACACCGAAAACGTCGGCGGTTCGAGTCCGTCTAGTCTCAAAAATCATAAAAAATACTCAAAAAACTTGCAGAATAGTATAAAAATTGCTATAAATCGAATTAAGGTTTACGCTGTTGGAAAGTTGAACTGAAACCTTGTCAGGACCTAACGGTTGCAGCAAATAGGCAAGATTTTTTGAACGTGCGTGAACCCCAAACAAACTCCTTCCATTTTATCCATACTACATTAACAAAAACTAAGAAAGTTCATAAAATATTATTGGGCTCGTATTAATGTAGACTAACCTATTCCCATACAATATATAAGTAACGAGCCAATAAATTGTAAGCACGGAGGATTTCTACAATGTTTAAATCATTATTTCCAAAATTTAATAAAGAGTCATTTGCTCAACGCTTGGAAAATGTCCCTAAAGAATTTCATAAATACATGGTCGAACAGCAACGTTTTATCCGTCTTCGACAATCAGCTCAAGCACTACTTAAGCGTAAAAAGCCGTTACTTGAAGAAATGGTTTCAAAAGTTCATGCTTACGAACATAAAAACATGGATGTATATGTTTTAGACGATCCGACGTTAACACGCGATCTTGTACTCATTTATCGTCCCGATAAGTCGGGAGCGTATAATAATGTCTCATCCCTTGAAATTACGCGTCTTCAAAAAAAGATTCAACGCTATGAAGAAGAGATCATTAAACTTCAAGAAAAGATCTATCCGCGTGGAACGGAGGAGACACTTTCACCAGAAGAGCGTCGCAATCGAATCTTTCCTAAAGGGTACTATAAGAATGAAGTAGCTACACGCCGACCCACAAAGGAAGAACATGATATGTATGCTACGGAACCATCACTTTGGAAGAAACCTGATACTCGAACACCTTTTCAAAAAGGTGAAATTGTACTTTCAAATTTACAAAAAGCTGGTGCAGAAGGACACCCAGTAAAATGGGAAACTCCGACCGCTGTGGATACACAACCAGAACAGATCCCTGTAACCTACTGTGATCATATTGAAGAGGTAACGGCGGCGGCAGAACCTGATCACGAAATCACGGATGAGGAACTTGTAAAGCTTTGTCGCTATATTCGTCATATTCGTCGTTCTACAACCTTTTATAATTTATGATTTAGGCGGTGCCCAGATTCGAACTGGGGGATAAATGATTTGCAGTCATCTGCCTTACCACTTGGCTACACCGCCTTGGTGTGAGAATTGATTATTCTAAAGCCTACTTGAATTGTACAAGATTTTCAATTAAAAAACCCATTCAAAGAAGTATGACGTCTCTCAGACACCATACTTCTTGGGTTCTACTGGATTTTTTATGAGCCTTTTTCGCCAAAACTCAGCGTTTCCAAATTTAGTGGAAACCCAACGTAATAGTTTCCGTCGTTTTCTTGAACGTGGCATTGGGGAAGAATTACTCGCAATTTCAAAAATTCATGGAGATCGTGCCCAACGCGTTCATAAACAAAAACTCAAGAAACTTCAAACATCCAAGACGGTACCCACTGAATCGTTTTTAGACAAACGTTTAGCCACCGAAGCGGTAGAGCACCGTGATTTTACAATTGAATTTAAAACTGAAGATTATTATTTTAAACTCCCAAAACATACACCAGAAAGTGCAGTTGCAAATGTTACAACATATGAAGCAGAGCTAATTGTTCCAACAATTATCCGGTTCCCACTTTTGCGTCTTTCTGCCTATGTTCCTGTAAAATTTTGTAATCTTCCATTAATGACAACATCCGGGAATTTTATTATTAACGGATCCCCACGTGTCGTTGTACACCAAATGGTACGTTCACCAGGTGTTTATTTAAAACGTCAAACTGATGCAAAAAACCGTGATACTTTCATGGTGAGCTTTTTAGCAGCATATGGGTCTTGGCTTCGTTTTGAAACAAAGCGTGGTCCACGGGTGGATAATATCATGTATGTTAAAATTGATAACTTACGCCCGTTACCAGTAACACTTTTACTTCAGGCGGTAGGTTTTTCATACGCTGACATTATTGATGCGGTTTATGATCCATTGTTATTAATGGATACACGTGATGCAGTCGGATGGGTCAAATCTCGAAATGAGGCACTTATTGTAATGATGAGTTTACTTTTCCCAACCCGCTCTGCAACTGTAAAAGCTGGTAAAAAATTCTTATATGATACACTTTTTAATCCACGCCGCTATAGTTTTAGTAAAGTTGGTCGAAAGCAAGTCAACCGTAAATTACGCTTAACTTGTGAAACCAATTATTTAACTTTAACACCAGAAGATCTCTTGGCTGGAGTAGATTGTCTTATTAGGTTAAAATCTGGCCAAACAGATTTATTGGATGATATTGACCACTTAAAAAACCGCCGTGTCCGTCTGTCTGGGGAATTAATCCAAACCCAATTTCGTATTGGGATCAACCGTTTAGAACGTGTTGCCAAAACACGTTTAAATGACCCTGCAGTAGCAGCGTCCTTTTTCCCTGATCCAACAGAACAAGCGCTTCTCGCACGCCAAGCAAAAAAACGTCGTGTAATGAAACAAGCAAAAACTGGAAGCCATCTCACACGTAAATTGCATGCTACAGGAGTAAATGGGCAAACAAAAGAAAAACTACGCAAAAAAAGTCAAGATATGGCGGTGAATTCACGCCATGTACGGTGGACCTCATTTGTGCGTACGTCAGTTATTTCATCTACAATGCGTGAATTTTTTGGTTCAAGCCAATTATCACAATTTATGGATCAAACAAACCCATTAGCAGAAGTTACCCACAAACGCCGTTTAAGTTCACTTGGGCCAGGTGGTTTACACCGTGATCGGGCTGGACTGATTGTACGTGGTATCCACCCAAGTTATTATGGACGTGTTTGCCCAATTGAAACCCCAGAAGGAAAGAATGCTGGTTTAGTTGGATCATTAGCCTCTTTTGCCCAAATTAATGCGGATGGTTTTGTAATGGCCCCATACTATAAAATGCAAAAAGAACAAACCCGACCGAACCCTCAAGGATTCTTTTTATTAACAGCATGCTATGAAGATCAAGCCGTTCTTGCTTCGGGTGATGTAAATTTACAGAAACCACGGGTTTCCACACGTTTACGTCTTGCCTTTACAGAACATGCTCCAAAAAAAATTGATTACCTTGGATTATGTCCAATCCAATTTATGTCAATTGCAACTGCACTAATTCCTTTTTTAGAACATGATGATGCAAACCGTGCTTTAATGGGATCTAATATGCAGCGCCAAGCCGTATCACTACTTCGCTCTGAGCGTGCATTTGTTGGTACTGGTTTAGAAGGCCGTATTACACGTGATTCAGGTAGTTTACTTGTTGCAAAACAAACTGGGTATGTGACATATGCTGACGCCCAACGAATTGAGTACGTAACACCAAAAGAAAACCAAACGAACACAAAGTTTAAATTAATTGCACACAGCGTGGAGCTGGAATCATACCACCGTTCAAACCAAGATTCTTGCCTTCACCACCGCCCATTAGTTGAAGCGAACACATGGGTTCAAAAAGGGGATTGTTTAGCTGATAATACCGCCACATTTGGTGGTGAATTAGCCCTTGGTCGAAATATTTTCGTCGGTTATATGCCATGGGAAGGGTACAATTTTGAAGATGCTGTTCTTGTGAGTGAACGTTTAGTCTTCGATGACCTTTTCACCTCAATTCATATTGAACGCTATGGCGTGGAAACCTCACGTTTACAAGATGGCCAAGAATATTTTACCCCTGCAGTTGCAAATAATGAATATTTAGATGAGCTTGGAATTGTAAAAGTTGGAACATGGGTTGAATCAGGCGATGTTCTTGTTGGAAAAATTTCGCCTCAAAAAGATTCAGAAACAACTCCAGAACAAAAATTACTCCGTGCCATTTTTGGAGGTACACCACGCCAAGTAAAAGATACATCTTTTTGCGTTTCACATGGCGTTTCTGGCCGCATTTTAGATCGCCGTTTTAATTGCACATCGAAAAAGTTTAATGCCAAAGAGGAAGTAAATGCCTTTGAATCAACTGGGGAAGTCTTCATTTATTTAGTTCAAAAACGCCGTTTGCAAATCGGAGATAAAGTGGCTGGACGACATGGTAATAAAGGAATTGTTTCAAACATTCTTCCACGTTCAGATATGCCATTTGTACAAAATGGACAACCCTTAGATATGGTTCTTAACCCATTAGGAGTACCATCGCGTATGAACGTTGGTCAAATTTTTGAATGTCTATTAGGTTTAGCAGCGAAAACATTAGAGAAAAACTTTAAAGTTGTACCATTCGATGAAATGCATGGGGATGAAATTTCTCGAGGCTTTGTCTATCAATATTTATATGAAGCCCGATTACTCACACAACAAAAATGGTTATTCCGCCCAAGTGCGCCAGGAAAAACAATTGTTTTCGATGGCCGTACTGGTTTGCCGTTTGAACAACCGGTCACTGTAGGCTATCCATATATTTTAAAGTTAGTCCACCTTGTGGATGATAAAATTCATGCGCGTTCGACTGGACCATATTCATTAGTGACACAGCAACCTCTTGGAGGACGTTCAAAACATGGTGGGCAACGTCTTGGAGAAATGGAAGTTTGGGCACTCGAAGGGTTTGGAGCGGCCTACACTCTACAAGAACTTTTAACTATTAAATCCGATGATATGAATGGTCGTACCGATGCATTTATGGCTCTGATCCGAGGAACTCTTTTACCGAAACCAGGCATCCCCGAATCATTTAAAGTGCTTGTTTCGGAATTACGCGGGTTATGTCTTGACATGACACTTTCACAAATTCGATAAACCCTATTTTCTACTGTTGTCTTATGAGCACACAATTTATTCAAATTCAATTAGCTTCCCCTAATGAAATTGCCCGTTGGTCACAACGGTCACTTCCAACTGGGGAAGAAATTGGTGAAATTCTAAAAGCGGATACGATCAATTACCGTACCTTTAAACCTGAGCGTGGGGGTCTCTTTTGTGAGAAAATTTTTGGCTCTACAGTGAATGGAGAATGTACTTGTGGTAAAACAAAACGTCGCCAAAACCGTTCAACACCCGTTGAAACACCTCCGGAAGATGATCCAACAACCATTCAAGACGTAAGTTCCGCGAAATCAGTGATTGAAATTTGCCCATATTGCCACGTGGAACCCACAGATGTAAAAGTCCGACGTTACCGCATGGGCCGAATTACATTACGTAAACCAGTTGCGCACATGTGGTATTTCAAAAATACACCAAACGTCTTAGCGAATTTATTACCAATTAAAGCCCGTAAAATTACTGATGTTATTTATTTCTCCGAATATTCTGCGAGTTTACCAAATGCAATCAACTACTGTGTACACCCGCATTCCATTTGGGCAGTAAACCAATGGAAACAACTCTCACCTTTTTTTGCGGGAACCCCACAACGATTACTTGATAAACCTGCACCATGGAATAAAAATCAAATTATCCGACGTTCTGGCTTACAATCAATTGAAAATTGTGGAGCACAAGCCATTGAAACCTTTTTACAGAATATTGATTTAGAATTTTTAGAACGTGTTTTAACCGCAAAATTTAAATACGAACTACAAAAACAAGATGCTCAGTCAGTACAAAACGAAATTGATAGTCAAATTGGCGCTGCGGCTGCATTCGCTGTACCAATTGGTGTTGCCCTGGAACAGCAACAACCAGTACAGCATTCTGACTCACCAAATTCCCATCAAACTGCTGACGACATTGCAAAACATTCCTACTTTACAAAATTTGATCCCAATGTTGGACTGACCTTTTGGCAAGATGATGTGAATAAAATGTTAAATCGGAAAGCCGATGTAACAAAATATGACCGAACATCACAAAAAACACATGGGATGAGTAAAGAAGTTCGTCAATATTCAAAGCGTCTCCGTTGTATTCGTGGTCTCCTACGAAAAAATATTCGTCCAGACTGGATGATTATTTCGATCTTTCCAGTGTTACCACCGGATTTACGACCGATGATTCAAATGTCCAGTGGCCGATTTGCAGCCGCGGATATGAATGATTTGTATCGCCGACTAATTTATCGTAAAATCCGTTTTGATAAATTCATTAGTTTATTTGACCCGGAATATTTACCCGATTTATTAATTCGACATGACCTTGTTCTTTTACAAGAAGCGGTTGATGCCATCATTGACAATGGCCGTCTTCCAAAACCAATGATGCGTGCAAACCGTACTCTTTTTAAGTCATTAACTGCAGTTATTGAAGGAAAACAAGGACGATTCCGACAAAATTTATTAGGGAAACGCGTGGACTATTCTGGACGTTCCGTAATCGTTGTTGGACCAAAATTACGTTTACACCAATGTGGTTTACCACGTGAAATGGCACTTGAATTATTTCAACCTTTTGTCATTCGTGCATTATTAGCACACTCTGATGTAACAAATATCCGTGCAGCAAAAAATTTAATCCAGCGCCGAACACCGCTCGTTTGGGAAACACTCGAGACTGTTGTTCACGGTCATCCAATCTTACTTAACCGAGCCCCAACTTTGCACCGTCTTGGAATTCAAGCCTTTGAACCCATCCTATTACCGGGGCGTGCAATCCAATTGCACCCACTAGTATGTCCAGCCTTTAATGCCGATTTTGATGGTGACCAGATGGCTGTTCATATTCCATTGTCATTAGAGGCTCAAGCCGAAGCACGTCTCCTTATGCTCGCAACGCATAACTGGCTTTCGCCAGCGACTGGTGAACCAAGTATTTTACCAAGCCAAGATATGATTCTTGGGTTTTATTATTTAACTGCTGCAAAACCAACAACGAAACTCCAAAAATGTCATACTCTTGAGTTCAAACGTCACAAAAATACAACAATGACTCAAGGAATTTTCTCAAACTTTGATCAAGTATTACAAAGTTTTGCACTTGGCAAAGTCCAAATGCACGATTGGATTTGGGTACGTTGGCGTTCTGGGGTTCACACCGATAACCCAGAACCACTTCAAATGCTCTTGTCACGGTCTGGACAAGTACGTACAGTCTATAAAACCTATATTATGGAACATTCAGTGCTTGAAACAACAACGAACAATGCAACAGAGTTTGTTACAGTCCCGGACATGACATCTGCAATTTCAGCGCCATGTACTTCAACACAACACGCGGAGTTTTTTATTCGAACAACACCAGGGCGTGTTATTTTTAATAATCTTTTGTATGAAAACCTTTTTTTGTAACCGTACCGTCGATAAAAATGAGATGAAACGTTTAATTAAATGGGTTCTTCTCACTTATGGAACAACAAAAACAACACATCTTGTTGACCAATTAAAAACAATGGGATTCCACTATGCTACAGCGGCCGGAATCTCGCTTGGAATTGATGATTTACGAGTGCCGCCCGTAAAAGCAGCCTTTATGGACAATGCTGAAAATGAAATTTATGAAAATGAAATTCGTTTTCAACGTGGACAAAGTACGGCTGTTGAACGATTAGAGAAAGCACTCGATATTTGGAATACCACAAACGATAGTTTAAAAAGTGAAGTGATTGCACACTTCCGAGAAACGGATATTTTTAATCCCGTGTACATGATGGCATTTTCTGGAGCACGAGGAAATATTTCACAAGTTCGACAATTAGTAGGAATGCGTGGGCTCATGGCTGACCCTCAAGGTCAAATTATTGAATTTCCAATTCGCCGTAATTTCCGTGAAGGGTTAACAGTTACTGAATATATGATTTCGTGCTACGGGGCTCGTAAAGGGCTCGTCGATACTGCACTCCGAACAGCGAGTTCTGGTTATTTAACACGACGTCTCGTAGATGTGGCACAAAGTGTAATTATCCAACAATTAGATTGTGGGACGTCAAGTGGATTGCCCGTTAAGCCAAACCCAAAAACGATTGAATCGTCATTAGTCGGCCGTGTACTAGCAGAACGCATTGTTGATACTCAAACAGGTAAAATTATTGGACAAAAAAACCAGACTATTACACCACGGCTCGCCACAAAATTACAACATCGGGCAAGTGTGCGTGTACGTTCACCCCTTACGTGTCACTTCCATTCTGTATGCCAACTTTGTTATGGGTGGAGTTTAGCGGACCAAAAACTCGTGCAACTTGGAGATGCGGTAGGTGTTTTAGCAGCACAATCCATTGGTGAACCCGGGACACAATTAACAATGCGTACATTCCACACTGGTGGTGTATTCGCAGGAGAAGTAACAGAAAAAGTGTATGCACCACACGCAGGAATCATTTTTTATAGTGAAAAACCCCGAGGTCGTCAAGTGAATTCCCGATATGGAGAAACAGCATTTCTTACATACCAACGTATTAAATTAAAAATTGTTAATGGCGACCATAAATCCATTCTTGAATTTCCACCCTTAACACTTTTATTTGTGGCTCCAGGGCAACCTATCTTCTTTCATCAAACACTCGCTGAAGTATCTCGAGTTGAAACATCAACTTCCCAATCAACAACATTAGTAACAGATCAGCATGATGAAAGTGGTGCAATCAGTGATCGTTCCAGCAAAGAATTTTTATCTACATTAGATGGACAAATTTATTTTTCGACCCTACCAGAAACTGTAAAACATACAAAAGCAGCAAAATGGTATAACGGGCGAGATGTTTTAATGTGGATTCTTGCTGGAACACTTATTAAACAACCCACAAAAATTGAAGAAATTGAAACAACCATTGAGAAACAACCAGGAGATTGTTATATTACTGCGTTCTATCCAACGGTTAATTCAACACAAGAAAAACATGCCTTCCAACAGTCAAAACAAGAATCAGGACAGGTTTTAGTTGAACGTAAATATACAACACTCCAAAAAATTGAATATTGGGGTCCACGCCAGAAATACACCGAAGGGTTTATTCAAAAGACAAAAAGTGACCTCGCCAAAACTGAATCCTGGGTTTCAAACCCATTGCAAACAACCAAAGCTAATTTTGGCTTAGGCAGCGGAATGACCACAAAATCACGGCCAAAACATACAAAGTATGGTGCGCAATATGAAGGGTTATCAACAATCCAACACCAACCAGAAAACATGGTGGGGCTCAAAACACTACACGAACAAAAGCAGGAAAGTGAATCGATTACGGGCAACTCAATGCTGTCAAAATGCATGTCTGGAACTTATGTCACTCTGGGTAAAAAATTAATTTGCCGAGGTTTATATGCCCAACATAAAAAATTTGCATTAGAAAAACTGATGGTTCCACCATCGGTTCAGATTACACAACCTACAACACACCTAAGCTACCAACCAGCATGTAAACCCACACAAATGGCAGCAGCAAAGCGTACTCTGTTCCCATTTGACTTAAAACGTCACGTACCAGTCGATACAAAAGCGCCAGGAGAAATTCGGGTATCAACACTTATGTTGACGGAAACCGACCAACAAGTATTTTATGTAAAAAATAAAACAGTCTGCGTGAACGTTGGAGATTTTATTCGTGTGGATGATTTAGTTACAACAACCCACCGTAGCCCAGTATCGGGACAAATTATTTTCCTCAGTGAAAACTACATTGTAATTCGACATGTGCAACCGTATCCATTACCAAACCGTATTGTAACCGAATTAAAGGTTAAAGATGGTGATTTAATTAAAAAGAATAGTGTTTTAGGGCGTTTACAATTTGAACAATCTGATGCGGGTGATATCGTCCAAGGTTTACCAAAAATTGATGAATTACTCGAAGCACGAGAACCGGTCGAAAAACGCTTTTCTGGTATTCACTTTCAATTAGCGTGCTATTGGCGCAAATATTTACGTGTCTATGGACCAACACAAGGATGTACACGAAGCTTTGAACAACTCCGTGCACTCATTGTGAATGAAATTCAAGACGTATACCAATCCCAAGGAGTATATATTGCGGATAAACATGTGGAAATTATTGTCCGTCAAATGACAACTCGAGTAATTATTCTTCATCCCGGATCGACAGGGTTATTATCGGGTGATATGATTGATATGTACCGCGCGCAACATTTAAGCCTTGATGACCCACAATTAAAATTCCGACCAGTGCTACTTGGGATTACACGTGCTGCATTAACATCAGAAAGTTTTATTTCTGCAGCGAGTTTCCAAGAAACTAAACGAGTCCTTGCGAATGCTGCAATTACTGGGCAAATTGATTGGCTTACCGGATTAAAAGAAAATGTAATTTTAGGACGCTTAATTCCAGCCGGAACTGGGTTATATTAAATTCGACACATTACGAGAACCCCTTTTGACTGATTCCCCGCTACCTGGAACTCAATGAATTATTTCAATAGGATCAAGAAGGGAATTCAATCAGAATTTGTCTTTGTAAATTATCTAGAATGTGCTAAAGTAAAGGTAACCAGTGAATGTTGATCAACTTTGAAATGAACTACCTAATAAAACTATGAAAGAAAAGTTAAAGGCTATGCTTGAAACTGGTGTGCACTTTGGCCACCAAGTACGCCGCTGGAATGCAAAAATGGCCCCTTACATTTACGAAGAAAAGAATGGTATCCATATTTTAGATATCGTTCAAACAGTAGATGAACTCGAGAAAGCACGTGTTGCATTCAAAAAAGCAAAAAATGTTGTTTTTGTTGGAACACGCCCACAAATTGCACCAGTAATTAAAAACATTGCAGAAGAATGTAATGCACATTACGTAAATACACGCTGGGTTGGCGGTTTATTAACAAACTGGTCAACAATTTCATCATGTATTCAAAACTTAAATGACTTAAACAAACTTCTTGAACAAGACCCAAAAACAACTGGATTAACAAAAAAAGAACTTGTACAGAAAGAAAAAGAAATGGAACGCAAAGATAAATTCTTTGGTGGTGTCCGCCGACTTTCATCACTTCCAGATTTAGTTGTCATTGTGGGTCAACCACATGAACGAAATGCTGTATTAGAATGTCAAAAATTAAACATTCCAACAATTACACTTTTAGATTCAAACTGTGATCCAAGTTATACAACATATGGAATTCCAGCAAATGATGATTCAACACGTTCAGTAGAATTTATCTTAAAACAATTAGTAAGTTAAAAACATAGTTTTCAACTCGACATTGAAGGGATGCTCCAATCAGCATCCCTTCAATGTCGAGCAACTATCAAATATAAAAACGAAAAAATTGGAGGATGACCGTGCAAATCGAGGATTTTGAAACCCAAAATAACGTGGACAAAGCCGTGATGCACCGAAACACTACGCTACACACTACAAAGTTAGCCACACTCACGGATCTTGTGCCAACGCCTTCTGGTACAAAAAGCCAGGAGATTAGTAAATACCTTTTTGACCAACCCAGCTATAACAAAGAGTGGTTTAATATTCTATTTGATAGCAAGTCAATGGCACGTAAAGAAAAACTGAAACGTGAATACCTTGAAAAAGTTGAAAAGGGAGAAATCTTCACCGAAGAAACATTACATGCAAAAGTACACAACTGGAGTGTTTATAATAATCCAGAACCTCTACTTAACGAATTCAAAACCAAATACGCAGGCAAGACGCGGTTAGAACGTGAATACCAATTTGTTACTGAAACGCTGATTGCACGTGGAGAACGTACATGGAGTGAATTAACATGGAATGTCTATTATAACTGCATGCGCTATTGGCCACGTGTACCACAAGCTGTTTGGACAGTGTCACGTGGTCGTTTTTTACACTTCATTCCAAGAGAGAGGTTTACAGGAAAACTTTTATGGCGCGACTGGTTGAGTGATTTTACATTGGCTTTCGCAATTAGATCCCGCTTCAACTACTTTCTCGAAACTGAATCACGTCGTTTTGTGCGCCAAGCAGTTCAATTCCTTGATTATCGATCTGCAATTGCAACTATTGCCCTGGGTTCGTATGTTTTTGGTATGATGAACTATCTCCATCATTATAGTCGAAGTGAACAAGTACGAAAACGAATGTTTGAAGGGTCGCTTGTATTTACACCCGCCCTCATCTCAAAAGAATCCCAAGAAAATTATGCAACTTTAATTGAAGAAGGAATTCAAAAAGTACATGATTCTATTCAAGTTAATAGCACACCAACCTATGGTGCCTATGGAGAAACTTTAGGGCGCAAAATTCAGTATGAAAGTGAAGTCCAAGAGAACGGTGCAACAAAAAAACTTATCTACTATAAAAAACATGATGTTGTACGTACAAGCATCCCAACCGATGACTTAATTCACTTAAAACCCATTCATCGATCAAAAGAAAAACGATTTACTGAAACAGGTGGTGTGTCACGAGAACTTCTTACAAATGAGATTCAACAATCACAAACAGATGCTCCAGAATTCCAGGTTTATGGAGATAATCGATTCTATGTTGAACGCACATTTGACACAAATTTACGACTGGACCAACCCTTTGCACCTCGCGAAGATGATTGTCAAGAATTTGAGGAAACGTTACAACCAGAACCAGAAGTCCCAATGGAACCGGGTGAATTTAATCACACATATATTGAAGCCCATAACCTTCAAGTCGAAAGACATAAAAAAACACTGGAGGAAATTAATTTAGAACAAAAAGGCCTCAAGGACGAAACTAAGAAGAAATCAATTGACGAAATTATCCAAAAGCTGACGGAAAAGTTTGACGACCCAACATTCGTTGAAGACCTAGAGAGTAGCCAGGTTGTAGACAACGAAACTAACGGCGTAGTCAATGAACTTGGTTCGGATAATGGGGAAACTTGGGCTGAAAATGGCATCGAAGATGAGAATGGTATCGAAGATAATAACGGCTTCGAGGATGAAACAGATGACGAAAACGTGGACGACACTGCAAGCACAACGTTCCTAGACGAACTTGACGAAGAGCTTATGGGTGAGTATGCTTATATTGATCGGGGTCGCCGTAACTATTGGGCGTTAATCCCAAAACCATGGGCAGTTGCAACAACAAAATCCGCAAAAACCAAACAAGTATCAATTGCTAATGCAGATAAAAGTTGGGCGAAAGGTGGTAAAACTAAACCAGTTGCTATTGAAGCAAAAGCAGCAATGCCCGGTCTTAATACTGGGTTAATGAACGTCTCAGGGTGGACGCTTCCAACAACGGAACTGACCTACCCATTCCTTTCAGTAAAAGAGATTGCTAAGGTCATTGATCCGGATTTGGGTCAATATAAAGCAAATTTTGAAGATATTGAGAAAGGTGCAGATGAATCAGCACGTTGGTACAGCCGTTACGAAGTGGAGGACGAAGCAAATGAGTATATCGACGAAATTGTAGGTATCCAGGACGAAAACGACGATACTATTGCAATTGAAGATAATGGAACAGATGACAATCTAGAAAATGACACTGTTCATAGCGAAAAAGCGACTGAACTCGAAAATAAATCCTCAACTTTAACTGAATTTGTAAATACAACTGAAACCCTTGGTGATGAAACTCTATCTGCCGACCCTGTAGATTCAATCGAATTAATTGAAGGTGAAACACTCTATGAGCTCAACAACGACACAGAGATTCCAGTCGAAGAACTCGATATGGGTGAATTCAATGAACATGACAATGCAGCGATTTTAGAAAATGGTGATTTTGAAGAATTGGTAGAAGAAGATAGTGAGATTACAAACTACCAAGATAACGAAGACAAGGAAAACGAATGGCCGGATGGCGAGATTGAACCTGGTTTTGCTTCACGATATCCTAAAGCAAAATTAAACCGTCTAAACGTTGCATCTGACCCACACTTTGGAGATGAATTAACAGGCTTAAGTCATACAGAAGCAAAACTTTTTCACACTCCTGCAGGAGCAAAACATAACCTGGAAACACGAATGTTTCTTCACGGCACCGATGAAAAACATAGCCTTTCACTTGTGTCCACAAGTTTTGACTTGGAAGACAATCTTACAAATGTATTATCAAAACGTCATGTTCGGTTAATTCGTTTTTGGCAATCAAATGCACTTGTTGTGTACCCAGTAATTGCTGTTTACCTTATTCGCCGTTCAACCCGCTACCAAAAACAATGTATTGGCCGTGGTCGCCGCCACAGTAAAAATAGCGAAACACATAAGTATTACACACACTTAGGCCGCTCCCCACAGCGAGCTCAACTCTGTGATTTAACTGGGAATGAAGGAGAAACACGTCAAATTCGTGAGCTACTGAGTGCATTCACTCGTGTCCGTGGTTTCACTGAAACATACCGTCCGGGTATTTTAATTAATTTGTGGGAAATTGATATTTTACCGCGTATCCCACGCCGTGTTCGCACAGCCTTCTTACCACCTAACGGAGAAATGTATCTGTGGTACCAAAAGCAACGTAAAAAACTCTTTGGTGAAAAAGATCAATTCCAACGTGAATTCCACGGTCAAATTCCTGTAGAAACATTCTGGAATTCACCAGCAATTAATGAGTTGTATGGTTGTGAAAGAGAAGATACACCATTTGAAACGAGCCTTGAAATTTTTGAGACACTGGATAACCTCATGACAACAGTGGAAAGTGGTCCAAAGAACCAACGTGGGGTAAAACAAAAAATTGGTCAATATTTATATACCAATAGTCAAAAAAATACTTTGGCAACGATTGAAAAAATTCAACGTTATTTCCCAGAAGTGATGGCAATGGTTCTTAAAGCACAAGAAATTTGGGATCATACTCCCCTTCTTGCAGCAATCCGACCCGGCAAATATTCACTTGACTCACTCCCCCGTGGATTATTACTTATTGGTGAGAGTGGAAATGGTCGTACACTTATGGCCCGTGCCATTGCGAGCGAATCAGGCCTTCCCATTATGTTAACAGAAGGGATGCGTTTCGTACACCAAAGATGGGGATGCTTCCGACTTCGTTCCCTCTTCTACCGTGCCCGTTTACATTACCCATGTATCCTCTATATTAAAAATTTAGAACTGATTACTTTACACCGCAGTATTTTTACTGGATATTTTAATGTCCGTAACTGTGCACAATTTTTAGTTTGTTTTGACGGTTTGGTGGATCGAAAAAAGAGCACAGTCCGACAACCATTTATTATTGGATCCGTAGAAACATCAAAGTATATGGACCCGGCATGTGTACGTTCTGGACGCTTTGAATGGGCTATCAAATTTGGCCTTCCAAATGCACAGCAACGCTATAATCTTCTAACGACTGCCTTAGAAAAAAATGGGCAACCAATGAAAAAAGATGTAAGTCTACCATTTTTTTCTCTTACAACTTTTGGATATAGTGCACAAGAAGTTGAGCACATGATTGGTATTTCTGGATTCCTGGCAGTAACGAAATATGAACGTGAAAGAAACTACAAACACTCAAATGCATCTCTTGCAGAAGCTGTGGGTTCATCTAACCGACTGATCATGCGTCATGAAGATGAATATCTGCATAGCACAGACATCTTTGAAGAGGGTTTCAATGCACGTCTGACAGCATATGAAGAGAAAGGTAATTTCCCACACCGTCTTTCTACAACAATCAAAAACGATGGTTTTATCCCGTTTGAAACAAAATGGATTCATATGTTCTTAGAGCTTTACGGTTACGGTGACAGCGAAAAATACCCACCTAAAAAAGGTTGGCCGCGCCCTGGAAGTTTTTCAAATGCCCGCAGTCCAGAAGAATTTGAAGCACGAAACCGTGCCGTTAAGCGCTTAGTTTATGATTTAATGGCACCTCAAAAAGGCCTAATGTCTGCTTCGGATCCGGAGTACATTACTTTTGTTCTCTCAGAACAAATGACTGAAAGCAACCCTTTACCATTTACAAAAGAAACAGTGTATCATGCAAGTGCAGACGCATTGGTGACATGGGGAGGTTTTGATTTACTTTCAGAAATTGCATTTTTTAGTCAAATGAACCGAAAACTTCAAGGTACTCAGAACTTTGTTATCGATTCACAAACATGTTATGACACATATGCCCATGAGTTTGCAGAACAACTTGGAGATCGTTTGTCGCCATCCGGGTATCGCACACAACTAGAACGGGTTGACAGTGGGCTTGAACAACACAACCCTGAATCTCGATTAATGACCCACTTCCGTCGCGTACTCCAAAAAGATAAAACAACGGTTGGAATTGGGAAGAGTTGGGTGTCAACAACACGATCGGGTCTTTCACGTATTGTGGACAGCCGAGGGGCTTTAAAACGTAAACGTGAAAAAGAAACACGTTTGAGCTTACGTAACTGGTCATACCGTCAAGAACTGGCATTAGACCGACGTACCATGTACTGGCGTGAACGTAAAAAAATGCGTTTATACTCGCTTGAATACAATCTCAATAATGTAACCGATACGGATCACAACCAAAACTCACGAGTAACGCGCCTCTATTTCCGTGATGCATTAATTGAAAGCCGTCAAAAACGTCAACTTCGTGTAAGTCTTGAACCATCAACCTATGATACATTTGCAACGCGTAAATTAGTTGTTCGGGCACGTAAACCAGTGGCGGAACCATCCGAGCTTTTAGCCGGTGACATTATTTCCGTATGGTTTGATTGGGCAAAAACAGCTTAAAACAATTAAGAAAACAATTATTGCGTTCCTTACCTAGAGAGTCAAAGACAAATCCTAACTTTAGTGTTGGTATTTTTTTGCGCTATTTGTGAGGAACGTTATAATACAATTGAGCATCGTGGATAAGCATTTCTGAAAATGTTTAGACGAGAGCTTTCAAAGAAATGTTGAAGGAGTCTTATATGTCAGGTTCTACAGGAGAACGTCCTTTTAGTGACATCATTACAAGTATTCGTTACTGGGTAATTCACAGTGTTACAATCCCATCTTTATTCATTGCAGGATGGCTTTTCGTAAGTACTGGTTTAGCGTATGATGTATTCGGAACACCACGTCCAAATGAATACTTCACAGAGGAACGCCAAGTGCTTCCTTTAATTTCTGATCGTTACGGTGTACTTGCGCAACTTGATGAATTTGTACCAGAATAAATTGGATTTCGTTGGTATGTAACCTTTTCTACACCAAAATGGTTCCTATACCTTCCAATTTAATTTGGCATTATGCCAAAACTTGAAGCCCTAATTTATAGAGCTTCACTGAACTCATCTAGCCTTTTTCTTATTATGTCAATTAAAACGTATCCGATTTTTACATTCCGTTGGCTTGCAGTTCATGCATTAGCAGTACCAACAGTATTCTTCCTTGGTTCAATTACAGCAATGCAATTTATTCAACGTTAAGAGGAGAAAATTGTATGACAAATCCAAATCCAAATAAACAAACAGTAGAGTTAAACCGAACAAGTCTCTACTGGGGTTTACTTCTTATTTTTGTGCTTGCTGTTCTTTTTTCAAGCTATATTTTTAACTAAAACAGATTTGTAGGGGAAAGATCTATGTCTAACACGACAACAGGACGAATTCCATTATGGTTCGTAGGAACACTTGCTGGCCTTGCTGCGCTTGGTCTTTTAACAATTTTCTTTTATGGGTCATATGTAGGACTTGGTTCATCTCTTTAAGATACCAAGACTACACAGTTCTAAATAATGCCATTCCCAAGAATGGCTATCACAACGAAGATGGGCAGTGAAATGCATTGCCCATTTTCTTTACTTTTAAAGAAATTAAAATTTTTTGTTTTTGCATCCAACGCCCAACTGTGAAGAAACACATATTTGTATGTGTAGTGTTGTTTTTTACAAAAACAACATTCAATATTGAAACTTACCAAATTTAATCATGAGTAAAGTATATAACTGGTTTAACGAGCGTCTTGAAATTCAGTCAATTGCTGATGACGTTACAAGTAAATACGTACCACCACATGTAAACATCTTTTACTGTTTAGGTGGAATTACACTTACTTGCTTTATTGTGCAAGTAGCAACAGGATTCGCAATGACATTCTACTACCGTCCAACAGTTGCAGAAGCATTTGCATCTGTACAGTTCATTATGACTGAAGTAAACTTTGGTTGGCTTATTCGTTCTGTACACCGTTGGTCAGCAAGTATGATGGTGTTAATGATGATTTTACACGTTTTCCGTGTGTATCTAACAGGTGGATTCAAAAAGCCACGTGAACTTACGTGGGTAACTGGAGTAATTCTTGCAGTAATTACAGTATCTTTCGGAGTAACTGGATACTCACTTCCATGGGACCAAGTTGGGTACTGGGCTGTTAAAATTGTAACTGGTGTACCAGACGCAATTCCAGTAATCGGAGGCTTCGTAGTGGAACTTCTTCGTGGAAGTGTTGGGGTTGGACAACCAACTCTTACACGTTTCTATAGTTTACACACATTTGTGCTCCCACTTCTTGCAGCTGTATTCATGCTTATGCACTTCCTTATGATTCGTAAGCAAGGGATCTCTGGACCTCTTTAAAACGATTTTATAGCAATAGCAAAACTGGAATAATTTTTCCATGGAGCTCTATTTTTAGAGCTCCATTTTCGGGCATACTTAATCTAAAAAAATAAAATAAAACCTATCAGTTGGAGCTATTTAACTGGACTTTACATCTAAATTGGTTCTGTTCTCAATTCTATGTTATACTTTTATATAGAAAGTCAGTAAATTATTAGAATATTAAGAGGTAGCTTATGGGATTACCGTGGTACCGTGTACACACTGTAGTATTAAATGACCCGGGTCGTTTAATTGCAGTACACCTTATGCACACTGCATTAGTAGCAGGTTGGGCTGGATCAATGGCATTATACGAATTATCAGTATTTGACCCTTCAGACCCAGTATTAAACCCAATGTGGCGTCAAGGTATGTTTGTTCTTCCGTTCATGACACGTCTTGGTGTATCTACATCATGGGGTGGATGGACAATTGATGGTGAAAGCACTAGCAACGCAGGATTTTGGAGTTACGAAGGGGTTGCAGCATCGCACATTATCCTTTCTGGACTTCTTTTCCTTGCAGCAATTTGGCACTGGGTATTCTGGGATCTTGAACTTTTCCGTGACCCACGTACTCAAGCTCCAGCATTAGACCTTCCAAAGATTTTTGGTATTCACCTTTTCCTTTCTGGGGTTCTTTGTTTTGGATTTGGTGCATTCCATGTAACTGGTCTTTTCGGACCTGGTATTTGGGTATCTGATCCATACGGTCTTACTGGTGGATGTGAACCAGTAGCTCCAGCATGGGGTGCAGAAGGGTTTGATCCATACAACCCTGGTGGAATTGCATCACACCACATTGCCGCTGGTATTGTTGGAATTCTTGCAGGACTTTTCCACTTAAGTGTTCGTCCTCCACAGCGTCTTTACAAAGGTTTACGTATGGGTAACGTAGAAACAGTACTCTCAAGTAGTATTGCTGCAGTATTCTGGGCAGCTTTTGTAGTTGGTGGAACTATGTGGTACGGATGTGCTGCAACACCAATTGAACTTTTTGGACCAACTCGTTACCAATGGGATCAAGGTTTCTTCCAACAAGAAATTGAGAAGCGTGTACAAACAAGTGTTGCAAGCGGTGCATCACTTTCTGATGCATGGTCAAACATTCCAGAAAAACTTGCGTTCTACGATTACATTGGAAACAACCCAGCGAAAGGTGGACTTTTCCGTTCAGGACCAATGGACAACGGTGATGGTATTGCTGCAGGTTGGTTAGGACACGCAACATTCACAGACAGCCAAGGACGTGAACTCTTTGTACGTCGAATGCCAACATTCTTTGAAACATTCCCTGTAATCCTTACAGATAGTGATGGTGTTGTACGTGCTGACGTACCATTCCGTCGTGCAGAATCAAAATACTCAATTGAGCAAGTTGGAGTAAACGTAACATTCTACGGTGGAGAACTTGATGGGTTAAGTTTTACTGACCCAGCAACGGTGAAAAAGTATGCACGTCGTGCACAACTCGGTGAAGTTTTCGAATTTGACCGCGCAACTCTTCAGTCAGATGGTGTATTCCGTAGTAGCCCACGTGCATGGTTTACGTTTGCACACGTAAGCTTCGCACTCATTTTCTTCTTTGGACACATTTGGCACGGAGCACGTACGATCTTCCGTGACGTATTTGCTGGTATTGATCCAGAATTAGACGAACAGGTAGAATTTGGTGCATTCCAAAAACTTGGAGATGTAACAACTCGTCGTCAAGCTGTGTAATTGTAATTCAGAGGAAAAAATATTATGGAAGCTCTTGTTTATACTTTCTTACTTGTGGGAACTCTTGGAGTTCTCTTCTTTGCGATCTTTTTCCGTGACCCGCCTCGTATTGTAAAATAATAGCGGTTCTTAAGGAATAACATAGGGTACACGTACAATTGTACGTGTACCTTAATTCTAAACTTAAAAAAACCAATGGATTCAGACTTTTTGCCAAGGATTCACTAAAAAAGTTGTGTGAAGTTTACAGAATGAACTAAACTAATACTAGTTGAAACAAAGTATTGCTCTATACAACTTGTTTAAGCGAAGATGTCTTAAATGTGTTATGCAATGAAATGATGATTTAATTAGGTAAATAGCATGACTATTGCTCTTGGTAAAGTTGATCAAGAACGCGGTTGGTTTGACGTCGCAGATGACTGGCTTAAGCGTGACCGTTTCGTATTCGTAGGTTGGTCTGGACTTTTATTATTCCCATGTGCATATTTCGCACTTGGTGGATGGCTTACTGGAACAACATTCGTAACTTCATGGTACACACACGGTTTAGCAAGTTCATACCTTGAAGGATGTAACTTCCTCACTTCAGCAGTATCAACGCCATCAAACGCGATGGCACACTCACTTCTTCTCCTTTGGGGACCAGAAGCACAAGGTGACTTCACACGTTGGTGTCAACTTGGTGGATTATGGACATTCGTAGCTCTCCACGGAGCATTTGGATTAATCGGGTTTATGCTTCGTCAATTTGAAATTGCCCGTGCAGTACAAATTCGTCCATACAACGCGATTGCATTCTCAGCACCAATTTCTGTTTTTGTTTCTGTATTCCTTATTTACCCACTTGGACAATCAGGTTGGTTCTTTGCACCATCATTTGGTGTAGCTGGAATTTTCCGTTTCATTCTTTTCTTCCAAGGGTTCCACAACTGGACACTTAACCCATTCCACATGATGGGAGTAGCTGGTGTGCTTGGTGCCGCACTTCTTTGTGCAATTCACGGAGCAACTGTAGAGAACACAATTTTCGAAGATGGAGATGGTTCAAACACATTCCGTGCATTTAACCCAACTCAAGCAGAAGAAACTTACTCAATGGTAACTGCAAACCGTTTCTGGTCACAGATTTTCGGTGTAGCGTTCTCAAACAAGCGTTGGCTTCACTTCTTTATGCTCTTTGTACCTGTTACTGGGTTATGGATGTCAGCACTTGGAGTAGTAGGATTAGCAGTGAACCTTCGTGCATACGACTTCGTATCACAAGAAATCCGTGCTGCAGAAGATCCTGAGTTCGAAACATTCTACACGAAGAACATCCTTCTTAACGAAGGAATCCGTGCATGGATGGCAGCTCAAGATCAGCC
>TARA_B100001113_G_scaffold46364_1_pt1 | contig 26724 bp, 20 predicted proteins | sample TARA_B100001113 | Tara Oceans TARA_B100001113 (sample SAMEA2622402) | marine metagenome | biome: marine biome (ENVO:00000447); feature: deep chlorophyll maximum layer (ENVO:xxxxxxxx); material: "saline water (ENVO:00002010), including plankton (ENVO:xxxxxxxx)" | depth 50 m | reverse complement strand
TATCCAAAAGCTTTATCTGAAAATAATGTTAGACCTGCATCATCTCCACAGGTATCAATTGATATGGAAGACCCTAGCAAACCTGTTACTTATTCTGCAACTATAGAAGTATTTCCTGAGATAAAACCAAAATTTTCACGATGGGCAAATTATGAAGAGTTCAATATAGAAATTGAGAATGATGATATTGATAAAGCAATAGCAGATATATTTAAAAGGTATGGCGAATGGAAGGATGTTGACAGAGAGGCTCAACTTGACGATCAAGTTGTGATTGATTTTTTAGGCAAAATTAATGGAGATGAGTTTGAGGGGAATTCGGCTCAAGATTTTAAATTAATACTTGGAAGCAAATCCATGATTCCAGGTTTTGAAGATAATATTGTTGGAAAGAAACCATCAAAATTTAAAATTGACTGTAAATTTCCTGATGATTATTTTAAAAAGGATTTAGCAGGTGTTGATGCTCAATTTGAAATAAATCTCAAAAATGTGCAACAAAATATTGAGGCTAAAGCCGACAAAGATTTGTATGAAAAGTTACAAATGGAAGTAAAAAATCAATCAGAATTTACTGAAGAGATAACTAAAAGAATGAAGAACGAAGTAGCAATTCAAGAAAAAGAATTAACTAAAGAATCTATTTATGAGACTTTGTTAAAAACTAATACATTTAAAGCGCCAGTTGCTACAGTTAACGAGCAAGCTGATTTAATGAGAAAAGATGCTTTAATGAGAATAGGTCACACGGAAGAAAATGCTGGAGATGATTTATTTCCATTAAATACATTTTTAGAAAAAGCTGAAAAAAGAGTAAGACTTGATCTGCTTTTTGCAGAACTTATAAAGCATTTTGAAATTACAGTTGGTAAAAAGCAGATAGACGATTTTGTCGAAGAAGAATCTAAAAGATACAAGGATCCTGATCAATATAAAAAATGGATTTCTGGCCAACCTCAGCAATTAGAACAATTCAAAATGGTTGTTTTAGAAGAGCAATTGGTTGAAAAATTAGAAAATGTACTTAAATCTAAGAAGAAAGTGATAAAATTTTCTGAACTTGCAAATAGACAGGTATAAATTATGACAGACATAAAATCAGCCCTAATACCAATGGTAATTGAGCAAACTCCAAGAGGTGAAAGATCCTTTGACATCTATTCAAGACTTTTGAAAGAGAGAGTTATATTTTTATCTGGTCCAATTGATGACTACATATCAAACTTAGTTGTCGCACAATTACTTTTTTTAGAATCTGAAAATCCTGAAAAGGATATATCTATATATATTAATTCACCTGGTGGAAGTATTTCAGCTGGATTAGCGATATATGACACAATGCAATTTGTAAAACCCTCAATTTCTACCTTGTGTATAGGGCAGGCTGCTAGTATGGGAGCCTTGTTACTTGCTGGCGGAGATAAGAAGAAAAGATTTGCATTACCTAATTCAAGGATTATGATTCATCAACCGCTTGGTGGCTTCCAGGGGCAAGCATCAGACTTTGAGATTCACGCAAAAGAAATACTGCATATGAAAAAAATTGTTAATGAAATTTTAGCTAAACATACTGGACAAACTATTAAAAAAATTGAAAAAGATACTGATAGAGATAATTTTCTTGATGCTGAATCAGCTAAATCATATGGAATTGTAGATAGTATTCTTGAAGAGAGAGGTTCGTAAATTGGCACAGGAAACTACATCTGATAAATTAAATTGTTCTTTTTGCGGCAAAGTTCAAGACGAAGTAAAAAAATTAATCGCTGGCCCAAGTGTATACATATGTAATGAGTGTGTTGATTTATGTAATGAAATAATCGAAGAAGAAATTAAGAATGTCGATGATGCTTCGCTTGAAGATTTATTGTCACCTCTTGAAATATTTTCTCAGCTTGATGACTACGTAATAGGACAAGAAAAAGCAAAAAAAGTCCTCTCTGTTGCTGTATATAATCATTACAAAAGACTTAAACAAACTAAAACAAATGACAGCGTTGAATTACAAAAAAGTAATGTACTTTTATTAGGTCCCACCGGTAGCGGAAAAACATTATTGGCCCAGACTTTGGCAAAAATCTTAAATGTTCCATTTACAATTGCTGATGCAACTACTCTTACAGAGGCAGGTTATGTAGGAGAGGATGTTGAAAATATAATTCAAAAACTTCTTCAAAAAGCAGAATATGATCCGGAAAAAGCTGAATTGGGAATTGTTTACATTGATGAAATTGATAAAATTGCAAGAAAGTCTGACAATCCATCAATCACAAGAGATGTTTCAGGAGAAGGTGTTCAACAGGCATTATTAAAGATAATTGAAGGCACGGTTGCTTCTATTCCTCCGCAGGGTGGAAGAAAACATCCAAATCAAGAATTTGTACAGATAGATACTTCAAATATCTTGTTTATATGTGGTGGTGCATTTTCTGGACTTGATCAAGTAATAAATCAAAGAACAAATAAAGTTGGCATTGGTTTTAGTGCTGATATGGATAGTAATCCTAATCAAGATAATACAAATAATATTGACAACCTTGAGCCTGAAGATTTGGTTAAGTATGGCCTTATACCAGAATTTGTTGGACGACTACCTGTTATCTCAAATCTGCATGAGCTTGATGAAAATGCTTTAGTAAGAATTTTAAAAGAACCAAAAAATGCACTTGTTAATCAATATAAACATTTATTTGAGATCGATGATGTTGAGCTTTCATTTAGAGATGCGGCTTTAAAAGAGATTGCTAAACAAGCTATTAAAAGAAAAACAGGAGCAAGAGGACTCAGATCAATTATGGAAGAGATTCTTATGGAAACAATGTTCGGTCTTCCTAATACTGAATTGGAAAAGGTTATTATTGATGAAAAAACTGTAATATCTAAAACAGAACCAATTAAACTTTTGAAAACCAAATCAAAAAAAACCTCCTCAGGTAATTGATATTTAATTAACTAACCATATATTAGTTTAATGAGCACTATTAAATTAGACTTACCACTAATACCTTTAAGAGATGTTGTAGTTTTTCCTGGAATAGTAACGACATTATTTGTTGGCCGACCTAAATCAGTAGAAGCATTGAATATAGCAATGTCATCAAATAAAAAATTAGTTCTGGTCAGTCAAAAAGAAGCTTCAAACGAAGACCCAGAGCTTACAGATTTATATAAATTTGGATCTATAAGTAATTTACTTCAACTAATTAAATTACCTGACGGCACCATGAAAGTTTTAGTTGAAGGTGACAAGAGATGCTCAATTGAAAAGATCATTGAGGATAATACATATACATTGTCAAGAGTAACAGAGGCAATTGACATTCCTTTGAAAGAAAGCGAATCTAAAAATTTAGTAAGACTAATAAAAGCAAAATTTGAAGACTATATCAGCGTTACAAAAAGAATACCGCCAGAAATAGTATCAACAGTAGATTCTCTTGATGATTTGTCAAGATTAATAGATACAATCACCGGTCATTTGCCAGTCGAGACTAGAAAAAAACAAGAAATTCTTGAAATTATTGATCTTAAAGATAGAGCTGAAAAAGTTTTAACTTTTATTGAGTCTCAACTTGATGTGGTAGATGTTGAGAAGAAGGTAAGAGACAGGGTTAAAAAACAAATGGAAAAATCGCAAAGAGAGTATTATCTAAATGAGCAAATAAAAGCTGCTCAAAAAGAACTTGGTGAGATAGGTGAAGAAGGCGATGAATTAGAAAATCTAGAGAAAAAGATTCATGAAGTAGGAATGACAAAAGAAGCTTTAAAGAAAGCTAAAAGTGAGTTGGCTAAATTCAAACATATGGCGCCTTCATCAGCAGAAGCATCTGTCGTTAGAACATATCTAGACTGTCTTGTAGATGTTCCGTGGAAAAAGAAATCTAAAATAAAGTCAGATATTAAGGCGTCTATGGGGATACTTGAAGAAGACCACTATGGTTTAGAGGAAGTAAAAGAAAGAATTGTCGAATACTTGGCAGTTCAAAAAAGAGTTAAAACAATGAAAGCACCTGTCCTATGTTTAGTAGGTCCGCCCGGAGTTGGAAAAACATCACTAGGCGAATCAATTGCACGTGCAACTAATAGAAAATTTGCAAGAATGTCATTAGGTGGAGTTAGAGACGAATCTGAAATTAGAGGCCATAGAAGAACATATATAGGCTCGATGCCAGGAAAAATAATTCAAAAATTATCTAAGGTTGGAGTTAAAAACCCACTATTTTTATTAGATGAAATTGACAAGATTGGTATGGATCATCGAGGCGATCCTGCTTCTGCACTCTTAGAAGTTTTGGATCCAGAACAAAATAATACTTTCAGCGATCACTATCTAGAAGTTGACTATGATTTGTCTGAGGTTATGTTTGTTTGCACTGCTAATAGTCTTAATATACCAACACCTCTTCTTGATAGAATGGAAATTATTAGAATTCCTGGTTACATAGAAGATGAAAAAATTAACATCGCTGAAAAATATTTGTTACCGAAACAGATGAAACGTAATGGTTTGAAAGAAAAAGAAATTACATTTAACAAAAACGTTATTCTTTCATTAATTAGGTATTACACAAGAGAAGCAGGTGTTAGAGGCCTCGAGAGACAAATTGCAAAAATATTAAGAAAAGTTGTCAAAGAGCGTCTAATTAATAATGAGTCTGAATCAAAAACTACTATTGTGAATAATAAAAATCTTGAAAATTATTCAGGAGTAAAAAAGTTTAAATACGGCATTGCTGAAAAAGACAATGCTGTAGGTCAAGTTACAGGTCTTGCTTGGACTGAGGTTGGAGGCGAACTTTTAACAATTGAAGCTTCACATATTAATGGTAAAGGAAGAGTTATAAAGACCGGTTCATTGGGCGATGTTATGCAAGAATCTATTCAGGCAGCATTTACTGTTGTGAGATCTAGAGCTGAATCCTTAGGCATTAAACCAAATTTTTATGAAAAATATGATGTTCATATCCACGTTCCTGAGGGAGCCACTCCGAAAGATGGCCCTAGTGCAGGCGGCGCAATGGCTATATCTCTTATATCGATATTCACTGGAATACCTGTTAGAGCAGATACAGCAATGACTGGTGAAATAACCCTTAGAGGCCAGATATTAAAAATTGGAGGCTTAAAGGAAAAACTACTAGCGGCAAAGAGAGGGGGGATTAAGAATGTTATTATTCCAAAAGAAAACGAGCCTGATCTCAAAGAAATTCCTAAACAAATTACTAAATCATTAAATATTATTCCTGTTGAATGGATTGATGACGTAATATCATCAGCTTTGATTGAAGAACCAACACCTAATTCTAAAAAAATTAAGTCTCAAAAAACTAAAAATTCAACAAAATCTGAGAATAAGCAAGCTCACTAAAACCCTTTATTTACTTGACTTTTAGCACTAAAAGGCTTTACATAGGAGAGTATTTATTAAATAAATTATCACAGAGGAGTATTTAAATATGAATAAATCAGATTTAGTTGATGCGGTTGCAGGAAGTGCTGACATGTCAAAAGCTGAAGCAGGTAGAGCTGTTGAAGCTGTTTTAGACGGAATTTCTGGCGCTTTAGGAAATGGCGACTCAGTTGCGCTTGTAGGATTTGGAACATTTTCAGTAAGACATAGAGCTGCTAGAGATGGTAGAAACCCTCAAACTGGTGCACCAATGCACATACCAGCTACTAAAGTTCCAGGTTTTAAAGCCGGTAAGGGACTTAAAGATATGGTTAAAAATAGTTAATAATTTATAACTTTTTAAAAGGGTGCTTACGCACCCTTTTTTTTATTCTATAATAACGCCACTATGATGGAATCACTCAGAAATTTTCTTACAGGACCGAGATTAATCTTTGTCATTTTGGTTTGCGCTTTGCCTTTTGTTTTTTTAGGAACCTCTTCAATAGGATCAGTTTTTGGAGCATCTTTTGGAACAATCAATGGCGAAGATGTATCAGAGATGGATTTGCAAATTGCTTCAAATACTGCTGTCCAAAGATTTAAAAGTGTATATGGAGATGATTTTGATTTTGATATGTTAGATGAAGATATTAAAAGCGAATCTATTAAACAAGAATTAATTGTTCAGAAAGTTTTACAATCTGGTGCAAAATCTATGGGTTTTTATAATGAAAGAACCATCGATAATGCTAAAAAGGACATTATTCAGAATCCTCAATTTCAAATAGATGGAATTTTTAATGAGGATGTTTTTGAAGCTCAAGTAAATTCTAATGGATATACAAAAGAAGTTTATATTGATCTTATGACGTCTCTTCTTGCTTCCGAGCTATATAGAGGTTCTTTAAACCTATTTGATTTTGTTACTGATTACGAACTACGCGAATTAGCAACATTGCTTGAAAAAAAATCTGATATTAAATTTGTAAAGATCAGTTACGAAGGCCTAAAAAATCAGATTGTTAATACTTCAGATGAACTTATGGAGTTTTATAAAAATAACGAGATTTTATTCTTTTCCGATGAAGAAAGAAGTTTTAAATATATAGTTTTAGATCAATCAGACTATAAAGATAAAGTTGAAATTCCTGAAGATTATTTAAAGAATGAATATGAAAATTATATTTTAAATTTTGAGAATACAGCACAAACAAGAATATCCCACATCATGATTGATAAAAATAATTATGCGTCTAAAGATTTGGCATTGAAAGCCATAAAGGATGTTGAAGTACTTCTGCGTAATGGTGGCAATTTTTCTGATATAGCTAATGAATATAGTGAAGACTTTGTAACTAAAGATATTGGAGGAGATCTTGAATATTTTGAAAAAGATATTTTTCCAGTTGAGTTTGAAGAAGCCATTAATGGTCTAGAATTAAATCAGACTACTGATATTGTTGAATTAGAGGACACATTCCATATTTTAAAAGTTACTGAAATTAATGTTCAAGAACCATTAAGTGAAGATATCATCAAGTCTGAATTAACAAATGAGCTTATTGAGACTGAATCATTAGCTTTAATGGATGATGATTTTGATTTATTAGAGGACATGATTATTAACAATAGCTCAATTGAACAAATATCTGACGATCTCTTAATAGATGTTTCTACCACTGAGCTTTATACAGAATCTAATTATAGTTTTTACATTAATGATAATCAGATAAAGGATTATATATTTTCAATTGATTCAAACTTAGATGAGCCCTATGCATTCGAACTAAATGATAAAGTAATAGTTGTTGCAATAAATTCTATTTCAGAACCATTCTTAAAGCCGTATGAGCAGGTAGCTGGTGATGTTGGAGAGTTACTTTCACAATCAAAAGCAAACGAAAAGATAACTCTTTTGGAGAATGAAATGCAGTCTATAGAAGGATCTGAAGATAGAACTGCTTTTATAGAAACATATAATTATGTCACTCAAGATAATTTTGTTGACGTAAAAAGATATTCTTCACTTTTACCACAAGAAGTTTTAAATGAGATATTCAATAGCATGCCCAATTCAACCATCAATGTTGATACAATCAATGGCGACAAGTATTTAGTTGAAATTATTAATTTTAATCAACCTGAAGAATCTGAAATTAATGAAGCATTAGAACAATATGGGGCATTTGGCCAAGAAAGATTTGCATCAAAAATGTCTGAAATTATTAATGAGGATGCATTTCAATCTGCCCGTGTTAATTTAAACAACCTTGCATTTTAGGAAAAAATTTATGTATAAAAAAATATTTTTAGTTCCCTTAGTTTTAATTCTTTTCTATGGCTGTTCTGACAATGTCTCACCAGTTGATTCTGCAGTTGAGACTGGAATATTTCATTTTGGAAATGGTTCAGAGCCACAAGGAATTGATCCTCATATTGTTACAGGTGTACCAGAGCATCATATTTTAATATCTGTATGTGAGGGGCTAACAATTGCTAATCCAAATGGTGGAGCTAATCTTCCAGGCGTTGCAGAATCATGGACAATTAGCGAGGATGGCAAAGAGTATATTTTTTATTTAAACAAAAGTGCTAAATGGTCAAATGGAGAGATTATGACCGCAGATGATTTTGTTTGGTCATGGATGAGGATACTTACCGCTAGCTTGGGATCACAATACCCAGATATGCTCTATTATTTAGAGGGTGCCGAAGAATATCACACTGGCAAGATTGATGATTTTAGCGAAGTTGGAATTAAAGCAATCGATGATCATACTTTAAAAGTAAACTTAAAGAGTCCCACACCTTTCTTTCTTGGTCTATTAAGTCATTACAGTACATGGCCTGTTCACAAAGAAACTGTTTTAAAGCATGGAACAATAGACGATAGAAATGGTGAGTGGACAAGAGAAGGCAATTTTGTTTGTAACGGTCCCTTTCAGCTCAAAACATGGGAATTAAATAACAAAATTGTTGTTGAGAAAAATCCTCATTATTGGGATGCTTCAAAAGTTAAGTTGAATGAGATGCATTTTTATCCAGTGTCAAATGTTATGACTGAAGATAGAATGTTCAGGGCTGGTCAACTTCATTTAACTTCTACATTACCATCACAAAAATGCCCAATTTATATTGAAGAAAATAATCCTGATTTAAGAATCGATCCATACATGGGTCAATATTTCTATCGTTTGAATACTAATAATCCAGCTTTAGTGGATGTAAGAGTTCGTAAAGCTTTAGCTTACACAATAAACAGAAAGCTTCTAGTTGAAAAAGTTACAAAATGTGGACAAATACCAGCCTACTCATTTACTCCACCAGGATCAAATGGATACTATCCTGAAACAGAAATACCTTTTGACCCTGAGCTAGCAAAACAGTTAATGGCTGAAGCTGGATATTCTGATTCAAATCCTTTTCCAAAACTTGAAATTTTATTTAATACTAATGAGGACCACAGAAAAATTGCTTTAGCAATTCAACAAATGTGGCAACAAAATTTAGGGATTGAAGTAGAGTTAGTTAATCAAGATTGGAAAGTTTACCTTAGTAGAGAAATGGTTGGAGATTTTCAGGTCTCAAGAGCAGGGTGGATAGGTGATTATGAAGATCCAAATACTTTCCTGGATTTGATGCGTCCAAATAGAGGTAATAATAAGACAGGCTGGGAGGATGCAGATTATGATGCAATTATGCAAAAAGCGAACTCTACAAATGATCAAGAAGAAAGGTATAAGTTGCTTAATCAAGCTGAAAAAATACTCATTGATAATATGCCAATAATACCTTTATATACTTACGTTAGGGCTTATCAATTATCTTCAGATGTTAAAGGATATAACCCTCACATTTTAGATCATCACCATCCAAAATTTATTTACTTAGAAAGAGATTAATTTCGCATGTTAGCGATTTTTATTAAAAGAATATTATTAGCAATACCTGTTCTATTCGCAGTTGCAAGTATCACATTCTTTTTAATTAAATTGGCTCCTGGCGGACCTTTTGATGCAGACAAAGCTGTTTCACCACAAGTCTTAAAAAATTTAAATGAAGCATATAATTTAGATGCTTCAAATTGGGAGCAATATGTAGATTATATGTCTAATCTTGCTAAGGGCGATTTAGGTCCTTCTTTTAGATTTCCGGGTAGATCTGTAACGGAAATGATTACAACAGGGTTGCCTGTAACTTTTGAATTAGCCTTTTATGCAATACTAATTGCTCTTGTAATGGGTGTTTTTTCTGGCGTCTTGGCGGCCTTGAAGAGAAACACAGCCCTTGATTTCATTCCTATGGCTATAGCCATGATCGGCATATGTGTACCAACATTTTTGATGGGGCCTTTGTTAGTATTAATTTTTGGTATTAATTTAGAAATACTTCCTGTCTCAGGTTGGGGTCAACTTCCTGGTGACAAAATTTTACCCTCTCTTACGCTTGGTTTTGCTTACGCTGCATATATAGCTAGATTAAGTAGAGGCGGCATGTTGGAAGTTTTGAATCAAGATTTTATAAGAACTGCTAGAGCAAAAGGACTTACAGAAAAGATGGTAGTCATCAAACACGCTATGCAGGGTGGGTTAATACCAGTTGTTTCTTTTTTAGGGCCTGCAATAGCCGGTCTTCTTGCAGGTTCATTTGTAGTTGAAACAATTTTTCAAATTCCTGGCCTTGGAAGGTTTTATGTTGAAGCAGCTTTTAATAGAGACTATACGATGATTTTAGGCACAACAATATTCTTTTCAGCAATGATTGTTTTCTTTAACTTATTATCTGATCTAGCTGCGTTATGGTTGAACCCAAGATCTAGGGATGCATCATGAATAATTCTCTATGGTCAGATGCAATCTACAGGCTTACCAGAAATAAAGCAGCTATGCTTGGGGCATTTATCCTGATTTTACTTATTGCTGTGGCTGTTCTTGCCCCATGGATTGCACCTTATTCTTATTCATATCAGGATTTAAACCTTGGAGCAAGTCCTCCCTCTGCTGATCATTTATTAGGTACTGACGTTTTAGGTAGAGACTTATTAAGTAGAATTTTGTATGGTGCAAGAATTTCATTATTAGTTGGTTTTGTTGCAACAGGGGTTGCTTTGGTTATCGGAGTATCTTGGGGAATTATTGCTGGCTATGCTGGTGGAAAGGTAGATTCGATAATGATGAGAATTGTAGATGTGTTATACGGCCTACCTTTTATTATCTTTATAATTTTATTAATGGTTATCTTTGGTAGAAATCTTTGGTTGTTATTTGGAGCAATAGGTGCCGTTGAATGGTTAACTATGGCTAGAATTGTAAGAGGCCAAGTTATAGGATTAAAAAACCAAGAGTTTGTAATGGCAGCAAAGGCTATGGGAGTTTCTAATTTAGCAATGTTTAGAAGACATCTATTGCCAAATATACTAGGGCCAATAGCAGTTTATGCTACTCTTACAATTCCACAAGTTATGTTACTAGAAGGCTTTTTAAGCTTTTTAGGTCTTGGCATACAACCACCAATGAGTAGCTGGGGTACTCTTATAAAAGATGGAGTAGAATCGATGGAAGAGTATAGCTGGTTATTAATTTATCCTGGGCTAACTTTCACAATAACTTTGTTTGCACTTAATTTTTTTGGAGACGGATTAAGGGATGCTCTTGATCCAAAAACTACAGATAACTAAAAAGCCCTTATAGCTACTTTTATTATCTGACCAGGCATCAAGGTATCACCTTCAAACTTATTAATCTCTTTTATACTTTTGATGGTCACATCAAACAAATCTGAAATTTTATACAAATTATCTCCCTGTTTAACAGAATAGAGAATTGTTCTTTTTTTTGATTCAATATTTCTATGAATATTCTTATTTCCAATAGATAGTTGTTGTCCTAATTTTAAATAGGAATTTTTATTAATTGAATTCATTTTTGCTAGATCTTCGACATCAAGATTATAAGTTCTAGCGATACCCCACAAAGTATCACCCTCCGAAACAATATGCATTTCATAAGGTATAAAATTATTTGATTTAGTTTTGCCTAATGGTATTAAAAGAGTTGAGCTAATTGATAACACATCACTATTGAGATAATTAATTTCTTTAATAATTTTTACTTCTGTATCATATTTTGACGCTAATGCCCAAAGACTATCTCCTGGTTGAACTATATGTGAAATCCAATTTATTTGATTTGCATTACTAAAAGGATTCTCAACTGATTCGAATAAATAATACGTCTCAATTGGAACGTAAAAAATACTTTGATCTTTAGGAGCAGATGCCCATTTTGTATAACCTGCATTCAACTTATACAGTAGCTCAGGCTTTATATCTAAAAATTCACTTAAAGTAAGAACCTCTACTTGACCTGGAATAGATACCTTTTTAATTACAGGGCTGTTGGGTATGTTTGGAAGCTGAATATCATACTTACTTGGATTAAAAACCAACTCTCTCAGTGCTATATATTTTGGAACATATTCTTTGGTCTGTATTGGTAAATTAAGAGACCAAAAATCTGTTTTGAGACCGCGTCTCTTATTTTGATTAATCCTTCTTTCTAAAAGGGTAGGTCCTGCATTATATGCAGCTAGTGTCAGATAGACATCTTTATCAAATCTATCATATAAATACTTTAAATAACCAACTGCTGCTTCAGTAGATCTAAATGGATCATGTCTATCTTCATTCCACCAAGTTTTATTTAACTCATACAGTCTTCCTGTTCTCGGCATAAACTGCCACATACCAACTGCGCCAGAAGATGATATTGAAAAAGGGTCATAATTGCTTTCAATATATGGAATCAAGGATAGTTCCAAAGGAAGATCTTCTTTTTCAAGTTCGTCTATTACAAAGTACAAAAAATAATATGAATCATTAAGATATTCTTTAAATTTATCAATATCTTTAATATGTTTATTCATATAAAACAGAACTTGCTCATTTATGTATTGATCATTAGGAGCTGAATTATTTTTGATTATATATTCCCAAATATCTTTATAGGGAACAGAAAATGGCTCCTCAGAATTTTGTATATCTACTATGGGTATAGATTTAGATAAGTCTTTATTTTCAACAATATCTATTTGTTGACAAGCAGTTATAGATATAAAAATTAAAAATGATATTAAAAGTTGTCTTTCCATTTTCTTAACGCAGTAAAGACCTCAAGCTCAGATCCTGAGATATTAAATTTAGATTTTATTTTATCTTTAATATGCTTTTCATCACATCTTAAAAAAGGATTAATTTGAAACTCTTTTTTTAAATCAGTAGGAAGTGAGGGAGAACCTAAATCAATCAATCTAGAAACTTTTTTGTATTCTTCGTTTAAGTATTCATTTTGAGAATCAGCTTCTAAGGCAAATTTAAGATTTGATAATGTATATTCATGACCACAATAAATTTTAGTATGTGAAGGTAATTTAGAAAGTTTTTTTATACTGCTAAACATTTGCTCAAAAGTACCTTCGAATACTCGCCCACAACCAGCAGCAAAAAGAGTATCACCACAAAATAGTATAGGATTATTATTATTGAAAGAATAAAAAGCTATGTGATCTAATGTGTGACCAGGAATTTCAATTACTTCGAAGTCTATTCCAATAATATTTAAATTATCTAAATCTTTAACTCTATTATCTATTTCAGAGATGTTATTCTCAGGACCAAAAACGTTAACTTCTTTTTTTTCGACTAAGTCAGCTATACCGGATGTATGATCAAAGTGATGATGGGTTATTAAAATTCCCTTGAAATCTATTTTATTTTCATCAATCAGATTAATGATTTTTCGTGATTCGCCTGGATCAATTACTATTGACCCTTCATTAGTTGTTACTAACCAAATATAATTATCATTAAATGCTTTTATTGGTTCAATGCTTAACATATACGAATTCTAATTTAATTTAATGAAAACAGTAAATATTTATACAGATGGAGCTTGTAGAGGAAATCCAGGTAATGGGGGTTGGGGTGTTCTAATTGAATATGAGAATATCTCAAAGGAATATTTTGGAGGACAGATAAACACTACAAATAATAAAATGGAATTAAAAGCAGCTATTGAGGGCTTAAAAGCTCTTAAAGAGCCTTGTGTAGTTCACCTAACAACTGACTCAAAATATGTAATGCAAGGCATAACATTATGGATAGATAACTGGAAAAAGAATAATTGGAAGAATGCATCAAAAAAAGATGTAAAAAATAAAGACTTATGGGTTGAACTAGACAAATATGTATCAAAGCACGATGTACAATGGCATTGGGTAAAAGGTCACTCGGGACATGCACAAAATGAAATCGCAGACATGTTAGCAAATAAAGGAATAGATAATATTTAAGTATGGCTAAGAAATATATTGTTTTAGATACAGAAACGACAGGGCTTGAGGTAAAACAAGGTCATAGAGTAATTGAGATAGGAGCAGTGCTTTTAAATGATAGAAAAAAATCTGAAGATCATTTCCATTCATATCTAAACCCATCAAGATCAATAGATGAAGAAGCTTCTAAAGTTCACGGAATTGTTAATTCAGATTTAGAAGGTATGCCAAGTTTTGATGAAATAGCGGAAGCATTTATTGAGTTTATAGAAGGTTCAACTTTAGTAATTCATAATGCGCCATTTGATTTAGGCTTTCTTAATAATGAACTTCAAATAGCTTCAACTAGCTATCCAAAAATTGAAGACATATGTGAAGTAGAAGACTCATTAGTTATAGCGCGTGATAAATATCCAGGCCAAAAGAACTCATTAGACGCTCTGGCAAATCGATTTGAAGTTTCTGGTTATGACCGAACATTTCATGGAGCTTTACTGGATGCGAATATTTTGGCAGATGTATTTATGCAATTAACAGGTGGCCAAAGTAAATTTGATTTTATATCGAATGGTAATTCATTTTCTAATAACAAATCTTCCCCACTAGATTTTGATAAGAACCTTATTAAAGATTTAGTAAAAGTTAAAACAATGACTAAAGAGGAATTGAAGAATGAAGAATCTAAACTTTCTACAATGGAAAAGAAGTATGATAAAAAGCCAATGTGGAGAAAATTTCAATGAAAAAGGTCATTACAAGATTTGCTCCAAGTCCTACAGGAACCTTACATATAGGCGGTGTAAGGACAGCTCTTTTTAATTATGTATATTCAAAACAAAATAATGGTTTATTTTTAATTAGAATCGAAGATACAGACAGAGAGCGTTCAACAAAAGAATATGAAGAAAACATTTTAAGCAACCTTTCATCTATTGGCCTAAATCCAGATAAAAAGCCCATTAATCAGTCAGAAAGAAATGAAATATACTTAGATGCTGCAGAAAAACTTTTTAAATCAGGAAAAGCATACTGCTGTAATTGTTCAATTGAAAGATTGGATAAGCTAAGAGCAGAACAGCAAAAAAGAGGTGAAAAACCACAGTATGACGGTAAATGTAGAGATTTAAATTTAGCAAAATCTAATGAAACAGTTTTGCGTCTTAAAACACCTTTAGATGGAGAAATTACTGTAAAAGATTTTGTTAGAGGCGAGATCGTTTTCAATAATTCAGAATTAGACGATTTAATAATACTCCGAAGTAATAATTCTCCAACCTATCACTTATGCAATGTAGTTGATGATTATGAACAGAATGTTACAACTGTAATTCGGGGCGAGGATCATATAAGTAATACTCCTAGACAAATTCACATTCAAAAAGCCTTAGGATATCCTGAATTAGAATACGCTCATCTACCACTAGTTTTAGGCCCTGATAAAAAACGACTTTCAAAAAGACATGCAGCAACTAGTCTTGAAGAATATAAAGACAAGGGATATTTGGATTCCGCAATCTTAAATACTCTTGCACGACTTGGTTGGTCAAAAGGAGACGAAGAGGTTTTTTATCTCGAAGATTTAATTGAAAATTTCAATATTAATGAGATTCAAAAAGCTGGAGCAGTCTTTGATATTACAAAACTTGACTGGTTAAATTCTCAACATCTAGCAAACCTTTCACTTAAGGAATTTAAAGCATGCCTCGAACCATTCCTATCTAAAATTAATATTGATATTGAAAAACATCAAAATGTCGATATGTTACTTAACGCTATGCGATCATCAGAAAATACATTATCAGGTATTGCTAAATCTTTAATTCCTTATTACACAGAAGATATACCATATGACAATAAGGCGATTGAAAAGTTTCTATCAGACAATCATGAGATCCTTGAGGATCTTGAAGATTTGTTTAATGATCTAGATGACTGGAACGAAAACTCTCTAGATACCGTATTAAAAAAATATCAAAAGGATAATGACTTACCAGTACCAAAGGTAAATCAACCTATAAGAATAGCTTTAACTGGATCAACTAAATCCCCATCTCTTGGGCTTACATTAGAAATATTTGGAAAAAAATCCTCTTTAGATAGAATCAATTCTTTAAAGAAAAAACTCGCAAGTTGATAGGCTATTTTTAAATTTTTTTTGTCCCGTACGCAACTATTCAAAAAGTAGACATTTTGATATTTAAACGCCTATAATTGGTACATACATTTCATTTGGGGGATACATATGAAAAAAATTAATTACTTATTATCTTTGGTGTTATTTATGCCGTTTGCAATTTTTGCACAAGAAAATGCTGATGCATCCGAAGAAAACGTTGAAGAAGTAGTTGTAGTTGGTTCGCAAATAAAAGGCGCATCTATAACTGGAGCTCTTCCTGTTACTGTTATTTCGTCTGAGGACATTGATATTTTAGGTGTTGAAGACGGTACTGAATTGTTAGAAAACATGACAGAGCAAGGTCTCAACTATTTTACTGAAGCAGAATCCGACTCTGGCGGTGTTAACTCAGCTAGGGGTGATGTTGGTGCTTATAATATAAGAAATATGGGTGTTGGTAACACTTTAATTCTTTTAAATGGAAGAAGGCTTGTTAACAATGCAGGATACCAAACAGAGCTTCTTGGTGGAGACTATGTTCCAACTATGAGTGTTAACTCAAACTTAATACCAACAAACGGTTTAGATCGTGTTGAAGTTTTAAAAGATGGAGCCTCTGCTATTTATGGTGCTGATGCTGTTGCTGGTGTTGTAAATAATGTTCTAAAGACAGATTATAACGGCTTTGAAATAGCTATAAGAAATCAAGGCTATGACAACTTTAGTGCAGTAGATGACAGAGTAACTCTCAAATGGGGTAAAGATATGAATGGTGGTAAGACCAATATATCTGTTATGTATGATTTTTATGACAGAGACGGTATTGCTGCAGCTGAAGATCCAAGGTGGGGTGATTCAGATCACAGAAAATGGATTCCTGCAGATTCTCTATGGGCGGGCGATACATCATTCAGAAATTTATATTCCGGTAAATGGGCTCAATTAGACATGCGGGGAAGAACTGATTACTCCGATAGTTCTGGTGAAATCCAAATTATCCCAATTGGAGACCCAAGATGTGCAAGATCTGATTCAAAAGATACAGGTTATGGGACATGTTTAGCAGTTGATACAACTACAATGGCGAATGGTGAATACTATATTAATCCTGGTCAATTTAGAGATTTTAGAGGCGAGCTAGAAAGAAGCAATCTATTTGTTTTCGTTAATCATGAATTAGATGGTGGCGCAGAGTTTTTCGCAGAAATTGGTTCATATAATTCAGATTATATGAGACATAAAGAGCCAGCTGGTGATTTCTCAACAGCTCTGTTAAGTGTTGGTCCAAATAATTATTGGATGAATCAAATTGGAATGACTGCTGACAATTCATCCTCTAACAAGCAAGTTAGAATTGATAACTGGAGACCAGACATTGGACCAAGAATAATAAATGTTGAAAAAGAAACATATAGATATTTATTTGGTTTTAGAGGCACAACAAGCTCAGGTTGGGATTGGGAAACTGCTGTACTAAGTTCAAAAGCAATTTCAGAGGACTTAACTGAAAATAGATTATCAAACTCTTTACTTCAAGCTGGCTTGAATGATTCAACTCCAAATGCAATTAATATCTTTTCTGCTGACGTCAAATCTGCTTTATCTCAAGCAATTGTTGATGTATCAAGGAATGATACAAGCGAATTAAATTCATTTGACTTTAAGATGACTAACTCTGAAGTATTTACGTTGCCTGCTGGACCTGTAGGAATGTTAGTTGGTTTTGAATATCGTTCAGAATCATATACAGATGATAGAGATCCAAGACTTGATGGTTCAATCACATTTACTTCAACAGAGACAGGGCTAGGATTCCCATTTGTTGGTGATGTTCTTGGTTCGAGTCCTACAGTTGACACTTCAGCAAAAAGATCAACAAATTCTGTTTTTGCTGAAATGATCTTACCGCTTACAAGTAAAATGGAAGCACAAGTAGCTATGAGGCATGAAGATCCAGATGACACTAAATCATCGACTGTATGGAAAGCAGCACTTGGTTGGGAAATTGCTGACGATGTATTACTTAGAGGTTCTAAGTCAACATCATTTAGGGTTCCAAACTTAATTCAAGCAAATCAACTTTATGTAACAAGGGTTGGTAATGTAGACGATGCTGTTGGTGAATATGTTGGCGCTAATGACCCACTCGATGATAGATATCAAATTCAAAGCTTTAGAAGAGGTAACCCAAATTTACTTCCTGAAGAATCTGATAACACTTCATGGGGTATAGTTTGGACGCCAAGCAACATAGAAGGTTTAACAATTACTTGGGATGATTGGAGAATAGAAAAAGATAATACAATCGTATTATTTGGAAGAACGAACTCAATGGTTGCTGACTTAGTAGCTAGAATCAATTATGGAGCTGAAAATTGTGATGGCTACAATAACCCTCTAATTGTAAGAGATTCTAATCCTGGATATTCTGCAGCTGAAATCGCTAAGTTTACTGCTGCGGGCATTTGTCCTGCTGGTGAGGCATTAACTGTCTTTGATGACTATACTAATGCTGCAACAAGAAGCATTGCTGGTCAAGATATCGGTATTTATTATGATATTTCAACTAATGTTGGTGACTTTAATATTACAGTCAATCATTCTGAGACAACCGAGTTTACTCAGCAGCCTACTAACGCTTTCCAAGCATTAGTTGATGCTCAGGAATCTGGAGTTATACCTTTTGATATTACTTTTGCTGGATTTGGTAACTTGGCTGGACAAGATGGTAATTTTGTTGAAAAAACAAGTGTTAAACTTAATTACAGAGTTGGCGATCTTGGTGTTCAACTATCAAGCCTCAGAAAAGGCGATTTTTATCAGAGCAGTGAAACTCGATCTGATGGAACAAGATATGTTATACCAAGCATGACAACAATGAATGCTTCAGTTTATTACTGGTTCAACATTGGTGATCAAAAAGCTAGAGTCAAATTTGCAGTCAAGAACTTAGATGACGAAAGGGCTCCATTGGCTGACAGATTCTATGGTTTCTTTGCTGATGCTCATCAAGATTATGGAAGAAACTATTATCTTGATTTTAAGGTTAGATTCTAAAGAATTGTAATTTTACGAAAGGGAGTTAATTACTCCCTTTTTTTATGAAAAAATATTAGTATAAGATATGCCAGCATACAAAAATAAGGGTTTTTTTATAGGCTTAGCAATATTTTCTATATTGTTAATTATGGCCTTTTTTAATTTTATTCCTGAGAGTTTAAATTCTATCGATGGAAAAAGCTTTATTATAAAAGTAAAAGGTGAAGAGACAGAGTTTTTCGTTAATAGTAAAAATGCATGGATTGTTTTAGCGATTCTTTCATTGATGGCTATATGGTGGGCTACTGAAGCATTACCAGTTGCAGTAACAGCTCTAATACCCTTAGCCTTGTTCCCAATATTAGGTATTACTGGATTTAGTGCTGCAGCCGAGCCGTTTGCTAACAAGAATATTTATTTATTCTTAGGTGGTTTTATTCTTGCATTAGGAATTGAGGGCTCAGGTTTGCATAAAAGAATGGCATTAAAAATGATAATGTTGATGGGTTCTAGTGGGCCAAAATTAATTGGAAGTTTCATGATTGTAGCGGCTTTAGTGAGTATGTTTGTTATGAATACCTCTACTACTTTAATGTTACTACCAATTGGTTTAGCTGTTTGTTTAGTTGTTGCTAAAACAATACCAAATATATCAAATCAACAACAAAATTTTTTTGATATTTCGTTAATGCTTGGAATAGCATATGCAGCTACCATCGGTGGCATGTCTACAACCATTGGTACTGCACCAAATTTAGTGTTTGTTGGTTATATGAATGAAAATTGGGGTACAGATATTGGCTTATTTGAATGGATGAAGATTGGTGTACCAGTTGCTGCTGTTATGTTGCTATCAGCATGGATAATTCTTACGAAAGTTATATTTCCTACTACTTTTATCTCATCAGATGAAACAAGAATCAAATTAAAAGAAATGTATGACGAATTGGGTCCTATTTCAAAAGATGAGATCAAAGTCTCTATTTTGTTTGGTTTAGCAATTGCATTTTGGATCTTTAGCAAGCCCATAAGAGATAATCTAGGAATTGATCTTCAGGATGCAGGCGTTGCAATTATTGTAGCAATTTTATTATTTATAATTCCTTCATCATCAAAAAATGAAAGTCTATTGAAATGGGATGCAACCTCAAAACTGCCATGGGGCTTGTTATTGTTATTTGGGGGAGGTTTATCATTAGGAGCTCAGGTAACTCAGACAGGTTTAGGGCTTTGGATTGGGGAAGGGCTAATTATTCTTAAAAATGTTCCTACTATTGTTTTAATACTTGCTGTAGCTGCAATGATTATTTTCTTGACTGAGATGACTAGCAATGTTGCAACTACAGCAACTTTTCTGCCAGTATTTGCAGCAGTCGCTGCTGGTATTGGAATTGTTCCAATGGCACTTACTTTACCAGTATGTTTAGCTGCTAGTTGTGCCTTTATGCTGCCAGTGGCTACACCCCCCAATGCAATAGTTTATGGTTCCGGAAAATTTACTATTGCTACGATGATGAAAGCAGGATTTTTCTTAAATCTAGTAGGTATATTGGTCGTTACATTATTTGTATACTATCTATCGCCTTTGGTTTTTTCAATATGAGACTTCTAAATTTACTTATCTTTATTTCACTCAGCACTTCAGCTCAACAAAGTTATATAGATTATGTATCACCTTATCATCCTGTAGTTGGAAAATCGGGCATGGTTGTATCTCAAAATAATCTTTCTTCAGACATTGGAATTGAAATTTTAAATAAAGGTGGAAATGCAGTCGATGCTGCTGTAGCAGTTGGATTTTCTTTAGCCATTACTTTGCCCAGAGCTGGAAATCTTGGTGGTGGTGGATTCATGCTCGTTTATTTAAAAGAAAAAGATGAAATTTTCTATATTGATTACAGAAGCAAGTCTCCATTAAATTCTACAATTGACAATATTTTTGATTTAAAAGGTAAAACTATAAAACCAAAAGATTTTACAAATGATATGTTTGATAAAACAAGATATGGATATAAGGCACCTGCAATTCCTGGAACTGTGGCTGGCTTACTAGAGGCGCATGAGAATTTTGGTAAGTTGCCATTAGAAGAAGTTTTAGCTCCTGCGATAAGACAAGCAAAAAATGGTATAAGGGTGTCTTATGATCTTGAGAAAGCAATTGACGATACCCACCAATTAAAAAAAGATCCTGAGTCATTAAAAATTTATTTTCAAAACGGTACTGCTATAAAAGAAAATTCACTATTTAAAAGACCTGATTTAGAGAAGACATTTCAACTGATAGCAACCAGCGGGAAAAAAGCTTTTTATGAGGGCGATATTGCTAAAGAGATGGTAAAAGCAATGAATGCTAATGGTGGATTGTTTACATTAGAAGATTTTAAAAATTATGAAGCAACAATCAGCGAACCAATTGTTGCCTCTTATAGAGGAAATTTAGTTTTTACTGCTGGGCCTCCATCAGGAGGAGGCATAACTCTATTAACAGCATTAAATGTATTAAGTTTTTATGATTTAAAAAAATATAATAGTGATTCAGCCATTACATATCACTTGACTGCCGAAGCTCTCAGAAGGGGACATAATAATAGATCTCATTTTGTTGGAGATCCTGATTATTTTGATGTTCCAGTTGAACAACTATTATCCAAAGAAAGAACTATGGAGCTAGCAAAAAGTATTGATATCAAAAAAGCAAGCAAATCTACCGCGGTTAAACCACTAGAGCTTATAAAAGAAAGTCGCGATACAACTCATTTTTCAATTATTGATAAAGAGGGTAATGCAGTATCTAACACATATACACTTGGTTATTCTTTTGGTTCAGGAGTGACAATTCCTAACACTGGAATTTTAATGAATAATCAAATGAATAATTTTGCTTATAGATATGGAGATAAGAATATTAGAGGTCGTTCAGCAAGCACAGGTAATAGATTTGAAGCTGGAAAGAGTCCAATGAGCACAATGGCACCAACTATGGTTTTTAATGAAGATGGCGAACTTATATTAATAACAGGTTCACCTGGCGGGTCATTAATACCTGCTGCAATTTTAAGAGTTATTACAGGAGTAATTGATTTTGATTTAGATATTGGCCAATCAACAATGCTACCAAGAGTTCATAAGGATTGGCCAACTACAGGTATTTTACATGAGACAACATTAAATTCTGACGTTGTTAGAATCATTAATAAAACTATTGGTCATAAAATGACATCAGAGCACACAATGGGGAGCACTCAAAGTATTCATATTGTTAATGGAACTAACTATGGTTTTGCTGATCTTAGAAGGCCAAATGCATCAGTATCAATTCAGCCTAATTAACTTTTCTATAATCTAATGGAGGCTTTCTATCTCCTAGCAAAGGTTTGTATTCAAAATCTTCACCAATGCGAGATTTAAGTTCATTTTTTGAATCTCTAATAATTGATGGATTTGAAAAGATATCTGTAGCACTTTTTGCTAAAGTTTTTGCTGCTAGTTCTGCACCTTTAAGTCCAATTGAAGTTCCTCCTGATGCAACTGCTTGCCAAGAGTGAGAAGCAGTTCCAGGTACCCAGGTTGCAGTTCTTAAGCCAGCTGTTGGGACATTCCAACTCACATCCCCAACATCGGTAGATCCATAGCCATGAGAAGTTTTAAAAGGTCTTATGAATTCCTGAGATCCAATTTCAATATCAGGGTCAATAAAGGTTGAATAGATTTCAGAGGCGTATTTATTCTCTGTATCATCATATTTTATGCCACCAAGAGTATTTAAATTATTATGGACAACTTTTTGCAAAGTATCATTTGGTAATAACGAAAAGTTTCCGTGCATTACTTCATAACTCATTTTAGTATCTGTACCTAAAGCAGCTCCATTGGCAGTATTTACAACCCTCATAAATAAATCTTCAACTATAGACATATCTGGATGCCTTACGTAGTAATAAACTTCGGCAATATCAGGGACAACATTCGGCGCGAGACCTCCTTTAGTTATAACGTAGTGTATTCTTGATTCTTGAGGTATATGCTCTCTCATCATATTTACCATATGATTCATAGCCTCGACTCCATCAAGTGCTGATCTTCCTTGTTCTGGAGATCCAGCTGCATGAGCTGATATACCTCTAAAAGTAAATTTAGCTGATTTATTTGAATTAGAAGTTCTTGAGTTTGCACTATTAGCATCATCCGGATGCCAATGTAATACAACATCAACATCATTGAATAAACCTTCTCTTACCATATAAACTTTACCAGAACCTCCTTCTTCAGCTGGAGTTCCATAAAATCTTATAGTTCCAGGAACATTATTTTCAACAAGCCATTCTTTAATTGCAACAGCTGCCCAAGCTGAAGCAGCTCCAAATAGATGATGACCACACGCATGTCCCGCACCTGTTTTATTTTCTTTAATTTCTTTAAAAGGAGATGTTGTTTGTGCAAGCCCAGGCAAAGCGTCAAATTCTCCAAGAATTCCTATAATTGGACCACCATCATGATTAAATTCAGCAACAAAGGCAGAAGGTATACCTGCTAATCCTTTAGTTATGGTAAAACCTTCATCTTGAAGTGATCGTGCCAACAAGTTAGAACTTTGCTCTTCTTGATAACCTAATTCGGCATATTCCCATATCTCTAATGCTACATTCTCAAATTTTGTCTTATGCGTTTCTATGCTATTTAAAATATCATTACTAAAAATATTATTAGTTAATAAAATTAAAACTAATGCACTAATTGATTTTGCTTGAAATAAATTTTTCTTTTTACCCATTCTTCAGTCTCCATTGACTTAATAATAGATTCATCAGACGAAGTAATCAATTTTCTTTTGCCATCTTCACAATCTATATAAATTATCGCTTTAGGATTTTTATTGTGTACTGTCGTATATCCAATTATTTTGCCACTACCTTCTTTTGCCATAGAAATATCTATAGGAATTTCATTTATGCTCGCTTCTTTTGAAAAGTCTTTGTGTAAAAACTCAATGATAGGATTTTTCGCCCATAACGCAAAGGATTGTTTGGTCATCATTCCTGATACACCAGTTATAATACCTATATTATTGTTTTGCTCTCTAATCTTTGAAATCATTTTAATTGTCGAGTGAAGAACATAGCTATTTAAAGGCCCTCCTGCAAATGGCATTCCTCCTGTAATTGTCATATTTTCTGGTCTTTTTACATTAAGCATTCGTGAAAACATTTGTACTGCAACCGGAAAACAACTGTAGAGGTCATACATATTTGGCTTAATATTATTTGTTTTACAAATTTCTAAAATAAAATTTGATGCCATCTTCATTCCATAAGGTTCTATAAGATTTGGTCTCTGTAGTGTTGCAATCATATGGTTAGACTCGCTAGATGCAATTGGGTAGACTCTCTTTTCAATTGGGACGTTTAATTTATTTGCTATTTCTTCTGAGCAGATTATTAATGCGCAAGATTGATTAACATTCCAGCTACTACAATGAAATTTATTATATGGAAAAGCTTGTAACGGATTTTTTTTGCTTTGATTCAAAATTTCTTTTGCTTCTATTGGATTGTCCATCCAAGAGTCAGTATTTTTGGATGCTATTTTTGAGAACTCTGAGTACATTTCAGAGATATTCTCATGGTGATGATTAAAATCAGTATTTAATGAAGAGCGAAGGGCGCTTTCCAAAATTCCATAATAACCAACAGCCATTAAACCAAGAGTATCCTCTTCTATCTTAAGGTGGAGTTCATCCTTTGCTTTAACATAATTATCAGGATTTATGTTTAGTTCTGTTTCGACATATTCTTTTTTTTCAATATAACTTCTGATTAATTTATATCTAGCTTCTCCGCCAAGAATTAAACCAGCTCGTATCTTTCCCTTAAGAATTTTATTACATGTTGAATTAATTAAATTTTGTTGCAGAACTCCTATTTTAGTAATACTTGTTTTAACATCTTTGATTTCATTATTTTCTGCAATCCATCTAGCTGGATCTCTGTAGCGCCAATATCCTTTGGGTATTTGTATCTCATCAATATAATTTTTAATATTAGTATTTGTTGTGTCGTCAATGGCATTCTTCAAAGCCCTATCCATGAGAATTAAAGCCTCATCCAATTCATCAAAATTACCTTTTTGTTGAATAGTCCCAATCCCGATTACAACTGGACGGTTTTTCATATTTTATATTGAAGCAGTTCCCCAATAGTTGTAACCAACTATCTTTGGAGTGCTGGGAAGATACATTTGTTCAAGATTATTAATGTTAAATCCTGAACTAGACAATATATTAGGTATATCTCTATTAATGTTACAGCCACCAAATAATTTACCCCATAATGGATTGATTCTGTTTTGCCATTTTATTGTTTTTATGTCTGGAGCAATGCCATGTTCACAAAACATTAGCACAGCATTTGGTTTCATCACTCTTTTTATTTCTTTTAAAGATTGTTGAAGATTATTTATGGAGCATAACGTATATGTAATTAATACTGTGTCAATAGATTTAGACTTTAATTCAATTTCTTCAGCACCATTGACTAAGAGTTTGATTTCTATTTCATGATTATTTGCATTTTTGAGTGCTAGTTCACAAAGCTCCTGTGAGGGATCGAGACCATAGATTTTATCAATGCTAGAGAGGTTGTAGTAGGGTATGTTTAAACCAGATCCAATACCAATCTCTAATACGGTTCCTGCTGCATTAGGAACAATTTTTTTTCTTTGATAATTAATGGGTTTCGTTGAACAACAAGTATCTAATAATTTAGGTAATACATATTTTTCATAGGTTTTTTTTATCATTCTTCAAGATCATTTAAAGGCATAGCAGCTATATTAAAACCAGCATCGACGTATGTTATTTCGCCAGTAATTCCGCTAGCATAATCAGAACACAAAAAGGCTGCAACATTTCCAACTTCTTCAGCTGTTACAGTTCTTCCAAGTGGAGCTCTATTTGAATGACGACTTAGCATTTTTCTAAAATTTTTGACCCCAGAGGCAGCCAAAGTTTTAATAGGTCCAGCAGATATTGCATTAACTCTTACATTATCTTTGCCCATTGAAGCAGCAAGGAATCTTGTATTTGCTTCTAAACTTGCTTTGGCTAGGCCCATAACATTGTAATTCGGAAGAGTCTGAACTGAGCCTAAGTAAGTAAGTGTGAGAAGAGCAGAGTTTTCATTCAGCATTGATTTAGCTTCTTTTGCCATAGCGGTAAAACTATATGAGCTAATATCATGAGCAATTTTAAAACCTTCACGATTTGTTACGTCAACAAAATTACCTTCTAACTGATCTGCAGGGGCATAACCTATTGAATGAACAAATCCATCAAAATTGTCCCAGGTTTTACGTAATTCTTTAAAAGATTGCTCAATTGAATCATCACTGGAAACATCACATTCAATTAAAATATTAGAGCCACACGATTCAGCGATAGGCTTAAGATTTTTTAGAAGCCTTTCATTTTGATATGTAAAGGCCAATTCAGCACCTTCACGATGCATAGCAGCTGCAATCCCAGACGCAATAGAATATTTATTTGCTAGTCCAGATATTAGAAATTTTTTATTTTTTAGTAACATTTCATTAAATATATAATTTTTTTTACATTGTAAGAGAAATTATAAACAAATCACTAAATTTATTTGTTCTTTTTCTGCTAGCACTATTAATATAAATGATCCTTATAATCATATATAAATAATTGAAAAAAATGTGGATTTCTTAGAAAAACTCTGAAACAATAGATTCCATAACGTGATTTGCACGCCTAATATCGTGCTTTCATATATATTAATCAAAACTACAGGGGAATTGTATGTTTAATAAAGAGAATTATTTATTTGCA
>TARA_B100001113_G_scaffold161805_1_pt1 | contig 26748 bp, 19 predicted proteins | sample TARA_B100001113 | Tara Oceans TARA_B100001113 (sample SAMEA2622402) | marine metagenome | biome: marine biome (ENVO:00000447); feature: deep chlorophyll maximum layer (ENVO:xxxxxxxx); material: "saline water (ENVO:00002010), including plankton (ENVO:xxxxxxxx)" | depth 50 m | reverse complement strand
AATATAGCAGGAGATCTACCATTTGCAACTAATGTTAGGGTGTAAATCCCAGGTGCTAGTCCTTCAGGAACGGTAATTTCTGCATTTAGAATAAATTCTTCATTTATTGAAGAGTTGAGTAATGATATTATTTCACCAGTGGAAGCATCATACCATTTTATGTATTCTGAAGACCATTCATTTGTATCAAAAGAACCTCCTAAATTCCACGTAGCAATCTGATTACCATTATTCTTCATGTTCATTGTTATGTTAGCTTTATCGCCGGGCAAAAGTGTTGCTGCAGGGTTAGATAATTTATCTGGAGATAAAGTAATTGAATATGTAGGTTCAACTTTAACAGGTATGACTAAAGCGAATTTTGAATTATTTTGAATTCCATCATTTATATCAACTATCCAATCTATTTCTTGAACCAAAGTTCCATCTGGTATTGATAAATTAAACCAAACATCTGTAACAGTTCTTGCTTTAATGACCTTACTAACTACATAATTATCATGATCAACTAGATTATTGGAATCTATTCTCAATGGATATTTATACATCCAAGACTGATTAGATAGAACAGTGAAATACCTCAGCGTAATATCAATATATCCTTTGTTCATTATCCTACAATGAAGTGAGGGAGGATTAGGATCAGCTGCTAAAACAATATATGAATTGGGCAAGGGATCATTACATTGTGCGTCTAATGTGTATTCAGGATATCTCTCAATTCCAAAAATTAAGAATGAATCGAGATGAATCCCTTCATTAGCATCGGACCCATCTGATAGGAACAAAAGAGAGAGAGTAAAGCCGTCGTTCTGATGTAAATCCGATACATTCCATATTAGCCTAGACCAATCGCCTTCATTGGTAGACAAATTTTGTTCGGTGTAGTTATAGTAATGTGTTTCATATCCAGAATCAGTTTCTAATAGTATAGAATCACCAATATCCGTTTGCCCCCATGCTTTGGTTACAATTTGCATTGAATAATAATTTGGACTTTTTATTTTGACCTTACAAATATATTGAGAATAAAGTGAAGACATGGCCGAAGTGAAACTACCTTGTCCCAATCCATGTTCATAACCGTCCCCCCAAATGCCGTCGGAGCAGCCATCTTGATTACTGGTTGTCACCCAAGCCCAATGTAATCTATCATACCTATTCGATGCATATCTATTGCTGTCATCTCCTGAAACTTTCCAGTGCCAATCTCCATTTGCACTGTTATTATTTTCCATTCTCCAAGTCCCAGTGGGGAAATCTCCATCCAAGGTTAACCCATTTTGTTCATAGCCAGCTCCAAACCATGTTGGCCTTCCATAACCTTGCGGCATGTTGGTACAATACTTACCTTCATTACCTTCATCGCCACAATTGCCATTCTCCATATCATCAGACCAAGCCGCCACTGGGACTTCTCGCTCTACCCTATCATTACCATTATTACCATCTTGCAAACCAGCATCAACAGTCCCGACTATGACCATTCCCCCCGTCAATAAACCATCATCATTTAGCATACTATGAGCAGTGTCAGGTGTCCAAACAAAGGCCAATCTTTCGGATTGTGAGCTCGATAAAGTAACATTGAAACTCCACTCTTTTATCATAAAACCGATAGGATGCCAAATTTGAAGAGTGGCATTTGCAGTTACTTGAGTGGGTTGGAAACCTAATTGAATGAATGTCACATTAATTTGTATCGGAGTACCTTTAATCAAATATTCCTGGACTGTAGAATTAGGTTGTATCCATTGCATTGGAGTTCCGGAAGAATTTCCTAATTCTATGTCAAGAGCTTTAAAATCTACAGCATCGGACCTAGGACTTACCTTAGAGTAATTAGGGTCATCAAAATTTGTAGATATTAACACAGGATAAGCACTAACTAAAAGAAAGGTGATAACGATTACATAAGAATAGAGACTACGCATGTACAAGTATTTGGGATGAACTTTTATCTATGAAAGTATGGGGTGGAAGTTCAGTGAGTAGAAAATTTGGAATTTCAAAAAATGTGTTGAAATGATAACTCTTAGATGAGCAGTGTATGAAGACCTTATCTCTGTTGAATGTGACGTGAGCGTATGAGTGTAGGCGGAAATTTACTAAAACGGTTTCACTTATTGATTATAATTATCTGTCAAGTGACAATTGTTCCAACCTTTCTATTCTCAATTGCGTATCTAATAGATCTAGATGTTGAAAATGCAAGTGTAGGACTAAGGACAGAAATGATTAGTTGGATTGTCATAGCAGGAATAACATATGGAGTTATTTCTCTTGGACTTGCATTAATAATGAGCGGATATACTCCTTTTTATGTTTCAAATAAAGGAGGTTGGATTGCTATTACTGGATTAAGTAGGAGAATTAATGATCCTGAATTAATTGATAGAGCTAGATTGAATGCATATAAAACCCCACATGGAGCAATGAGTAGGTTAGTGTATATTAAAATAAAAAGAGAAAATTTTGATATAATGACAGTTCATGGTGGTTTGCAATTGTTGGCAATACCTTTGCAAGTAATCCTAATCGCTGTTCCTCTGATAATAATGGAAGGTGTACCGGAAAATTTGATTAAATCTGACTCTGCATTTCAATTGGGAATAATAGGCTATCTTATTGCATTATGGGCAGCAATTAGAATACATCCATTGATTTCTTCTAGATTAATTGGTTTTGCATATTTGTTAAGGAACATTTTAGGAAGATTTGGGAGAATATCATGGACGATGCCTTTGATTCTTTATTGGGTATTTGCAAGATTTTTTCTAGCATTGTCATTAGGTTGGTTGGGTATTGATTATGAACAATGGCATGAAATGCAGTTAGAAAAAATAGTGATAAAAACTGTGGTAGATGAAGCTGTAATTCCAGAAAAGGCCTTATTGGACTCAATTGTCGCAATTTCAGTTCTGCCTATGGCCACATTTACTACTTTCTCAGTATTAAGTGGAATGAAAGAAATGCCAGAATGGATGTTGGGTCAAGAAGAAAAATTAAAAAATATGAATATAAATTCCCTAGAATTATCTAACGAAAAGGAGGAAAATAGTGATGATCCTTTTGGTTTTTTTAACGATGATTAATTACAAGAAATAATCTAAAGTGAAATTTAATAATTTCCAACCTGACCCTAAAAATAGTCCAAAGACGATTATGTTCGGACCATTTAGGAATAAAAATAATCCAGAAAATAAGAGTATTGATAGAAGAAATATGAGTTGTTTTCCTTTACTTATATAATAATTAATTAAGTCCAAAGATAATGGAATGGCAAATCCTATTGAAAAGTATAGAATATTCAGAATTAAATGTAACAAGTTACTCTCCTCTTAATTCAGAAAGTACTTCTTCAAGTCGATCCATTCCTTTAGATATTCCTTCTTCATCTAGTGTGTAAGCAAATCTTAGGTGCCCTTCACCTGCTTTTCCAAAAGCAGACCCTGGGGAGCAAAGAACCCCTCCCTTTTCTAGAATAGCTATGGCTAACTGCTCACTGTTATATCCATCAACATGAACCTTTGGAAAGACGTAGAAAGCTCCATCTGGAACGTGGCATGAAACGCCTGGCATTGCATTAAGCCTGTTACATATCAAATCTCTTCTTGATTTAAATTCAGCACACATTAATGACGGATAATCAGAAGCCTTATTCATGGCTTCTAATACTGCATATTGCATTGCATCATTGCTACAAGCAGTAACATAATACTGCATTTTATTTATTTCTACCATGGCGTCAGAATCGGGAGAAAGTACATATCCAATTCTCCATCCTGTCATTGCAAATGTTTTTGAGAATGAATTAATTAAAAATAATTTATCGTGACCAGCACCCAAAAAAGATACATGTTCTTCATTGTAAATTATTCGATCATAAACTTCATCCGTAATTATCCATATATCATTCTTTTTAGCAAACTCAACCAAATTATCGCGTTGATTTTTAGAAACAGTTGCACCTGTTGGATTACTGGGAAAATTAACTAATATTGCCACTGTTTTTTCATTGATTCTCGATTCTAAATCCGCTATTGTTGGTACGAAACCATTATCGAAATCACAAGGATAGAAATTTGGCTCACCACCACATATCACCGCATGTTGAGGATACAGTGGAAAATATGGTTCAGGGATTAAGACGTTATCTCCTGGATTTACTATAGCCAGGAACACATCCAAAAGTGCATTTGTTCCACTCATTGTTATACATACATTTGATTGGTCTAAATTAGGAGATAAATGAGACCATTCGTTAGCTATTTTTTCTCTTAATTGTGGCAAACCCGCAGTAGTGGTATACTTATTTTTGCCCTGTTGCATTGCAAGATTAAAAGCCTCGATAGCTAATTCTGGAGGTTGAAAATCTGGTTCTCCAAGACCAAATTGTACTGTATCATCTCCTGCCATATCGAACATACGTCTTACTCCTGTAGGACGTATGCTGTTTGCTCGGTCGGAGAACCTTGCCATGGGCTGCCGAGGGATGGCTAAAGGTTTTAAGAAGAATTGATAAAAATCATCAAAATAGCATTCAAGCATCACTCATGAATTAATTGTGCATCTAATGCAGTATCAGAATCTAATTTCTGAGTATCATCAACTCTGGAAGAATTAAAAAAACCGACATGGAATTTTTTAGAGATACTGAAAGCAGCATCATTTTTCCTCTGTGAAATAATTGAGTAACCTGCAACAAAAACAAATAAGCATATAATTAGAAGATTAATAATAGAAAATGGTTGATCTTGAATACTACTCGGAGATACATATACATCAATCAGTACTGGAAGCGAATGCTGATCTCCTGAGGTAGATCTTACTTCTATTTCATGATAATTACCAGATAGCTGACTATGATAAATAGGTAGATTCCAAATTAGTGGAGTTAAGGAGCCCACTACAGAAGATGAATTGTTATTTTCTAATTGATTGGGATTAAAAAAAGTCCAAGGCCCATCATCTACACGATACTGCATACCCTCGACACTCCCCATTTGCCCCCAAGTATGGCCTATTATCTCCACGCAATCTAAGCAAGAAGAAGTATTTTCATAATTCACAGAAAGTAGATGATTTTGAATATATGGATTCATGGAGATAGTCTGATTAGTTTCTTTGAGATGAATTGCAAGAGATACCGCTGCAAATGCATCAACCATGCCGTAACCAAAATCTCTATTCCAGTAAGGATCTATATCGGGGGCACTTGGCTCCCCTTTTCTTTCGGATGTTTGTTTGAGTACTTCTTTAATTTGTATTGGGGTCAAATCTTCATTCGCTTCTATTAATAACGCAATTATGCCAGAAACAGAAGGTGTTGCATATGACGTACCGCTACCTCTGTTTGTGTAGGTATTCTCTGATGCATCTCCTCCAATGAAATTATTGCAACCTCCACTAGTAATGCAGGCTTCTGCTTGAATTATATTTGATCCGGGTGCACTAATTTCAGGCTTTAATTCATCTAATGGATTACCATTACCATTATCTTTTCTTTGACCTCTGCTAGAATAACTTGCTACAGTATCATCGCTCCTGTCTATAGTATTCTGATCATCAGTTGCTCCCACTGTAATAGATAATGATGATGAGCCCATCCCAGATAAACCGTCATTATCTGGGCCATCATTTCCTGCCGCTACCGAAACAGATATTCCAGCTAGCATTGCTTCATCTAATATTCTACTATGCATGTCTGTGCCATCTGAACCCCCATTTTCATGACTTGTTATTCCCCAAGACAAGGAGATTATATCAATACCATAATCTTCTTCTTGTGCTCCTTGCCAAGCATCATCCTTGTGATCAATAATCCATTGAATACCATTCATTGCAGATTCATAGAACTCTTGTTCAAGTAAATAATTCTCAAATGGTCCTGCCCCAACATCAGTACCTATCCTAACATCGATTAGTTTGGCATCTGGTGCAGCGCCAGTAAAATTAGAGACGCTCCCATCGGCCTCAACTCCTGTTGCGCTGGCCATACCCATGCACGCAGTACCATGTTGATTTGCATCATCAGGATCAAAAGTACCGTCAGTTGGTCTTTGGCCAAAACCTGCTAAAACACAATTAGGATCAGAAGGATTGTAGCAAACCGCATCATAGCCTGCAACAAATTTTTCCATCAATCCAGGGTGTTCATTATCAACTCCTGTATCAGTAAGTGCGATGTTCACTCCTTTGCCAGTAACCCCTAAATCCCATGCTCCGGGATAAATACTTGAATTACTAGCTTTTACAGAAGGAGTTTGGATGTCTCCGTAAAAAATAACTGAACCATATCTTTCAACCATAACTACATCTTCGAAATTAATTAAATCTGTAGCTTGTTGCCTCTCAACAGGACCTAACAAAAGAGCATTTACCGACTTTAATTCCATACGTATTTCAAATCCCAAATTCGTCAATTTTGTTTTATCCTCCTCAGTTATTTCTCGTGAGAAGGAAATTCCAATATTTACAAGACCGGTTGCATTTTGAATAGAATCATGAATCCCGTTTCTATCTGAATCCAAAGAAGTTGTCATCCACCATGGATCTGGATTTAGCCATGTAACATCTTTCTGAGGCATGAATTCAAAACTCTCAATGGATGATTTATAATTTTGAGATGTTTTTTCGACATTATCTGACGTTGAATAAATGCTTCCCATGAGTGAAGTTGTTAAAATGAATATGAGGAGAACTGCAACTTTTCCATCTCTCATGTGTACGCGAAATGGGAATGTTTATTCAAATAAACTGACATATGCTAAATAATGTCATAAAAAGTGGTGGGGGCACTGGGATTTGAACCCAGATCAGCAGGTGTCTTCCGCCTAGCGTGCACCCGGCAGGCGCACGCTCTCGGGTTGCGACAGGTCGGTGCTCCAGTTGGTCATCAAAACCATCAGAAAACCATCTCGTCGTCATTCCCGTGCAACTGGAGCCCGCTGTACTACCAGGTTATACTATACCCCCATAGGGATATCATTCCGAGAAACCCTACTCTTATGATGGTCTCGGTCATAATCATAGAATAAATGATAAATTTATGATAAAGGGCCAAAAATAATACTGAACAATATCCACAATCCGAATATAGTCGAAGCGATACCCCATGCCCTAGGCCTTAATCCTATACTCATTTCACCAAAAATTCTTGAAATTGGGCCAAGAATTAAAGCTAAATTACGTAAAATAATTATTGAAAAACCTGCACAAAAAATAAACAAAATAAAGAAAAAAATAGCCATTAATGGGCCGAATAAACCTGATCTAGCAATTCCACCTATTCCTTGGGATATCATTTCTGGAATCCTTAACCATAAAAGCCAAGCAAGCCAAAGTCCAAGATATGTATCTTCACTAAAACTTTCTTTAGATTTCCAAGAACGATAACTATCTGGTAGTTTATTATATGCTAAATTGGCTAAGAATTCAATTTCTGTTATTTTACCCAATTTCAAAATAGAAATACCATGATAAGTGAGTAAACAGGCTAAGAAAAGTTCAATCCATATCCAAAAGAATCCTAGGCCTAAAGAAGAAAATAAAGCAACAGGTAATGCCCAATATGCAAATCCAACCACTGAAGAATACAGTATTAAGAGACTACCCGCACCAGGTAACAAAGGCTCTTCAGGGAATTTGAATTGTCTCTCCCTGGGCATTGCCAAAACAATTAGCGGTAGAAATGCTGTCGAAAAAACTAATGAAATAATCTGAATTGGATTGTTACCAGATCCAAATGAGGCTTTCATTGATGCTTCTTCGATTTCTGATGAAGACATTGAGCCTGGCTTCCATTCCGTAATGAATCCCGCAGAATCAATAACTAAAACAGCATCAGAAGCTTTATTTGGCAGAGATAGGCCCATTCTAGAGTCATATTCATCTATTAAAAGTGGCCAAGAATTATTCAGTTTTTCTGAATAAGAATCTAAATAACTTGCTTCCAAACCTTCACCAGTCGCTATCTGAACATATGAAATATCTAATTCAGAATTCCTTAATGATTTAGAAAAATCATCATATTGAAGTAATGCATTCGGAGATCCGTGTTGGAACATACCAAGAACGACGATGTCTGAATCCTCCATTATGTCAGAAAGTGTCATAGAATTTGTATCGGGATTATGGGAAATCAACATAAATGGTGGCACAGCACCATTGTCCCTGAACGGTTCAGAATCAATATCAGGTAATTCAATTGCAGGGCCAAGGCTAGCAAAAGCAAGTAGTATAATTACGCCGTATGCAGGGAGAGGTAACATTGCTTCCTTTAGTGAAATAAATATCCATCCAAAAATACCTATTGGGATGATAATTGCTGCCCATGTTCCATTGACCAGAGATTGTGAATCATCAGGTACAATGAAACGTAAAATAATAATTATATTGCAGTCATTAACTGGATCTTGGTCAGAGAGGTCTATGCACATATCAACCATGTAATTACCCGGTTTCAACGGTTTATCTGAAGACCATGTGTAAGTTGTTCTATTATCTTCTGCAACCCTAATTCCTTGAGGGTTCTCGAAATGATACTGCCTTAAATCTTCATTATCCCATTTTCCATGATACATACTACTCCATTCGGTCGGCCCAACAATCTCAAAAATTTGATGAGAAAAATCATCTAACCCCCATGGAGAAATTGGAGTCATCTCTACCCTAACCATCCGATTTGCATCAACTAATGCTTCAATTTTGATATCTAATATTTGTCCTTCAAACATTATCCCAGAGGTTACGTCATAATTCCCCCATAAAAGTGCCCCCGATTCTACGCATTCATGTCTGACATTTATTGACAAATCTATAGTATCGCCTTTATTTAAACTAACATTAATTTGCCCCCCTTGTACTGAAAACTCATGAGGAGAAGTGTAGCCTTCAGACATTGAAATAGATTCTGTATATTGATTAGAAATAACAGCAACTCCGCCCATTAACAAAGAGATTTCGAATTGAGTCTCAGAACCAACTGGGCTGGGTAAAAAATCAGAAGCCTCACAGGAATTACTACTGCCGCCTTCTAAAGAAGCAAACAAAGTTACAGAAATATTACCTTCAAATCTAAAAGGCTCTTCTATAGGAGAGGATTGAACATTTAATATATTTGGATTTAAAGTTGAACTGGTTCTACTAAAAGAAACGCTGCCTTGAGGGAATCCAGTCAAAACTGACCAATTTCTATCCAAAAATGGCGATTCTTCATCCCCTTTAATGAAAAGCATATGATTGTCTGGATAATCATAGGAAATTCCTGGGCCATTGTTTTCCTCAACTGTTTGAGCACTTGAAAATGAAGAAATAAACAAAAATGTGATAAAAAATAATATTAATATTTGATGATAATTGTATCTTTTTGAAGACATGATAATACCCATTTATTTTGAAGTTCAAAGAAAAAATTGAATCGCCCATATCGCAGCAACTGCCCCGGAAATTGTTGATATGAAGTTTACACTATGTTTTCCTAGGTAGCCACGATTCTCAAATAATGCTCCCAGTAAAGAATCTAATTGGCAACCAAGCCAACCTATTACTGTGATACATAAGAAAAGGAAAAATGGAGGATTTAAGTCTCCATTCAAAGCCCCCAAAAGAGTAGAAATTATTGCAACTATCAGCCCTCCATAAAAGGCAGCTACAGTCCCAGTGGGAGACATTCCGCCATTAGTTCCTGCAGGAACGGCAGCTAAAGTCGTAATTATTCTGGTTCTGGGATCTAGACTTCCTATTTCAGATGCTAGAGTGTCTGAAGAAGCAACTGCTACACACGCACAAAAGGCTGCATAAGCATAATCATGACCTCCTAAAAGAAAATTAATTATGGCAATTAATGAAGCCCCTCCCCCATTAGCAAGAACATTTTTCCAACCTCTCTTACCCTCATTAGATTCCTCAACTGAAAGTAATGATTTTTCTTCATACTTCCATTTAGTAACTACAGATGACATTATTAAAAAAGACATCAAAACTATTAGCCAAGTCCAATGACCAAGTAAAGATATTAATAGTCCAACTGTTAAAGCAGCCAAAAGACCACCCAAATCTAGGAAATCATAGAATTTAGATATGAATAATAGTATTCCCACTAATACTAGTGAAATCAATAGTTCAGTTGTCACTTCCATTCAGACCCCATGTTGCTGTTAGTATATGTTATCAAGAAGCATTCCCCTATTATCCTATTTTATTGATTTAATCATTAATGTTATTTGAATCAAGAATTTTTATGCCTTTCAATAATTGAGTGGCTATGAATAATATGGATAAAATCAATATTAATGTCCAGATTATTGATATCAATGAAGAATAAGTTTCGCCCAATCCGTAAGATTCTGGAAGGAAGTAAGATAGATAAGAAGTGGCATTCCAAAATGAATGTCCAAGGATAGCTAGCACTATTGCCACAGATATTGACTTTGGTGGTATTATACCAGAAGGTAAAACCGAACTAGATGTCGTAGATAATCCATCTTTAGATAAATTGGTTGATTTTGGGGAGTTTTCAATCTCAAATTGATTAAATATTTTGCCAGAACTGTCTAACAATAACCAAGGAGAATTAGGTTTTACTGAGTCTGAATTATTTTTTCCTAGATTTGAATTAGTAGATATATCCGAACTATCGTAGCCAGATAAATCTCCATCTCCATCAAAATCAATGCCTACACCTTCAATAAAATCAACAGCATCTTGTGACCAGGAATTGGCATACCGTTCTAACTTAGTCTTGAAATCTGTTTCTTTTACTAACCAACCCAATGCAGTACCAGTTACTGCAGCCCATACTGCATGACCTGGAATAGATCCAATTCCCCTAATCAAGATTGTAATAGTTATCCCCAAGGGTCCGCCCATTAATGAGATTCCAATATATTGAAAATTTTCTATCAAAGCAAAGCCTAAGCCTACTGTAAAGCCTACTTGAAAGCCTTGTTTTGGTCCTTTTATAGATGGTAAAAATAGCGCAACTGCGATTCCTTTGAAAATTTCTTCACAAAATGGAGCACTGATTGCAAGTAAACACAAATCACTAGCCCATAAAGGGAATGTAGAAGGGATGATTGCAGGTGCAAAAAAACTATTGAAGATAAATGCTGGAAATGCAGAGGCCATGCCTGCTAGTAACCATGACTCAGCATCTCTTCTCTTTGTTGGTAAGCCTAGTGATTGTGTAGAAGTTCCCCACCAAGCAAGTACAGGTAAAGAAAATCCAACTAACCACAATGGAATTGCAATGATTACAAATAATAATACTCCAAAGAATTCAGTGGATTGAGAGAAAAATAAGACTGAAACAATAATTCCAGTCAGAACTACTGATATAAAAACGAACCATAATTGATTCGTGGGCGGTAAATCAAGTACAGAATCATCCCTTATTATGTATCTTTTTAATTCTGTCTTCATATCTGTTTGCAATGAACCGCCGGAAGGTAGAGGATGGAGATATTGTCCTTTCACACTTGGAGAAGCTAATTTAACATGTATTAATCGAGGTCTGTACAGGCGTAATATAATAAAAAGAAGAGGCAGACTACAAAGGCTACCCGATAATGTCATGATTGGGTTTCTGTCCATAATTCCAACAATAATGAAAAGAGAAGTATATAATAAAAAAAAGGCAGGAAGAACAGTACCTATCATACTAAAATAAATTTTCCATGGACTACTTTTTCTGGCTATTCTGATATCATCGGGGGCTTTTGTTAGCCTAGTTGGATTAGGAATTCTGAATTTTCTATTTTGAGAATCTACAATGATTTTCTCATTACTCATTTTTAACAAATCCTAGTGCCACTCAGATCGCCCATCACTCTTGATGTACAAAGCATCCGGTGCGGTTTTTCATCACAGTGGCATACCTCCGAGAAGGTATGAGCATATTGGATTTCGCACACTTACATTATTGCTCCACATAGACCGCAAAATAATTCATTTCGTTTGTTATCCTTTTGCATCGTCCATTGGCCACAAGCGGGACATGGAGGTAATCCTCTTTCACTAGGCTTAATTGGAGGGCCTCGAAAAGGTCTTTTCTTGGTAACTCTATACCATCCTTTTTTTGGCCTCTTCACTTTAGGCAACTAATCACCATACACCGCAGAGGGGCATTTATTGAAGATACTTCTCATTAATTCTAATCTATTAAAATAAAAGTTCAATACAAAATTTATGATACCGACGGGATAATTTACCTCACCTACATCACAAAGCATGCAAATTACAGTAGTTGGCGCAGGAGTTACTGGCTTATCAACTGGAATAAGATTATTAGAACAAGGATACAATGTAAAAATAATTTCCAAGGAATATAGTCCAAATACAGTTTCAGATGTGGCTGCGGCATGGTGGTATCCATTCCTTGTAGAGCCAATTGAAAAAACAAATAAATGGTCATCGGAGTCTTTTATTGAGTTCTTAAGGTTGAAAAATGAAGGCTTAGAATTTATTACTATGCGACTAGGAAGAGAGTACTTGGAAGAAGAAACCGAACCACCTGGTTGGAGTAGAGATATCCCCCACTTCAGAATTCTTGAATCCAATGAAATAATAGAAAATTACAATTTTGGATGGGAATTAGAGGCCCCAGTCATAGAAATGCACCTTTATATGCCTTGGTTACTATCTAAATTCAAAAAATTAGGTGGATTAATAGAAGTTAATGAATTTGAAAAAATTGAAGAAGTACCAGGTGAAATAATTGTAAATTGTTCAGGACTGGGAGCAAGGACTCTATCAAATGATGAGGATGTAATTCCTGTAAGAGGGCAAGTTATTTACATCAAACAAGATCCAGAATTTGGCCGATATGATCAACAACCTGAAAGTTTGACCTACACGATACCGCGTAGAGATGTAACCGTTCTTGGAGGGACTGCTCAAATAGGCGATTGGGATGAAAAAATCAGAGAAGAAGATAATGAAAGTATACTTTCAAAGTGTGAATTACTGTGGCCTGAATTAGACAGAAGAAATATCATAGGTACAGCCGTGGGTTTAAGACCTTCTAGGTACGAGCTTAGACTTGAATTTGAGCTAATCAAAGGAAAAAAAGTAATCCACAATTACGGCCATGGAGGAGCGGGGGTAACTCTCTCATGGGGATGTGCAGATGAAGTGGCTAATATTGTAAAAATCAATATGATGACTTAGTAGTATTAATAACTACTGCCCCGATTTTATATGGGTCGCCATTCGATGCAGGTCTTCTATCTTCTAGCCTACCTTTCCAGCCATCTTCTATTGTACCAATCGGTATACGGATTGATGCACCACGATCAGAAACACCATAAGAAAATTGATCTATCGATTGAGTTTCATGTAGTCCAGTCAATCTTTGTTCATTATGGGCCCCATAAACGGACATATGCGCATCAATATTTTTACCAAAGGCTTCACAGATATTTGTAAAAAGTTGCTCTCCACCTTCATCTCTCATTCTTCCATCGCTGAAATTTACGTGCATCCCAGAACCATTCCAGTCTCCTTTAATTGGTTTAGGATGATACTCTATATAATATCCATATTTCTCAGTCAATCTATCCAAAAGATAACGTGCAACCCATAACTCATCTCCTGCTCTTTTTGCCCCCTTGGCGAAAATCTGGAATTCCCATTGTCCACAGGCAACTTCTTGATTTATGCCTTCAAAATTTATGCCAGCTTCTAAGCACATGTCTGCATGCTCTTCAACAAGTCCTCTCCCGTGCGTATTCTTTCCTCCGACTGAACAATAGTAGAGTCCTTGTGGACCAGGATAACCTCCGACAGGGAAACCCAAAGGAAGTTGGGTATCAACGTCCATGATGAAATATTCTTGCTCATAACCAAACCAAAAGTCATCATCATCTTCTTCAATTGTCGCCCTTCCATTGCTTGGATGCGGAGTACCGTCCGCATTCAAAACTTCACACATTACAAGAAAGCCATCAATTCTTTGTGGATCAGGGAAAATAGTTACGGGTTTCAATAAACAGTCTGAACTTCCTCCTTCTGCTTGCTTAGTAGAAGATCCGTCAAAAGACCACATCGGACATTCTCCAATACTACCTGAAAAATTATTCCTAATTAGTGTCTTACTTCTCATATTCTGAGTTGGTTCATAACCGTCTAGCCATATGTATTCTAATTTCGCTTTGTCTATCATGAAGTAGCGACTTATCATTAGGTTTATTATTTGTTCGTTCGAAAAGATTATTTTATCTAAAATATTTAATTTAACAATAAATATAAATAAAGTGATACAAATGACAAAATAAATACTAAATAATTTATCAATTGAATATATCATTAACCTAGAATTTATAATTATTTGAACAAATGATTATTACTTAAATTTAGTAAAATCCTAAATTAATAGTTTTACTTATTTATGGTGGACGTGCCGAGATTTGAACTCGGGGCCTCTTCCATGCCAAGGAAGCGCGCTTCCAAGCTGCGCCACACGCCCTTTGATTATCCGTTTGACGGTGACCATTTAAGGAGAATGGAATACGAGGTTACAGGCAGGAGAGGGAAGATGGCAAGTATTCCAAAAACACCGAGTATTCCTGATGGCCTTATTGAAGAAATAAAATCTCTTCTTAAAGGAAAAAATGCCCCTTTTCTAAATTATTTGAATAAGGAAGTGAAATTAATCTGGACAGAAAAGGGAGAGAATCGGCTAGGATTTACAAGATTTGAATGCGATCATAATGTGCTATTTAGAAGAAGAAGGTTGAGATTATCTCCTGGCCAAATTACAATTGCACTTAATCCAATTCTTATCAGAGATGAAAAATTATACTTACACACCTTGGTACATGAATTGATACATGCAGCAGGACTTACTGAACATGATAATGAACACAGTTCACTTGTTAGTAAAATTGCTCCAGCACCAAAATTAAAAGATTCAGAAATATTAAGAGAATTAAGACAACAAGTTTTGGAGAATTTACCAGAAAGGCAATGGATATGTGGAGATTGTGGTCATACGTGGGAGAGAAAAAGAGTAAGTGCTCCGACAAGATGTCCCAAATGTGCTAAGTTTTTCAAAACCAATTGAAGTAGACTGGCTCATGTGTTAAGTTCATCAAAGAGAGGCTACCGCGTAGGCCTAACGGGCGATTGGTGTAGTCTGGATATCATGCTGGCCTTCTAAGCCGGTGACACGGGTTCGAATCCTGTATTGCCCACCACAGAAAAACAAGTACACACGAATCGCTCATATATGGGCAGTAGGTCGGCGGCTCGAATGAAGCGTGGCTCTCGTGCATGGAAGAAGCGGGGGCAACAGCGTTGGAAATGGAGAAAGAAGAAGCTTCGAAGAAGAAAAGCCTCTCGTAAGCGCGCTAAACAGTGATTTTTCTAGTATACAACCATATCAATTTTACACCCTAAAGTGATTTGACTAGAATAGTGGCGTTGAGTAAATGTTGAGAGTAAAATAATATTAGAGAAAATTGATTATATTATTTTACTTTAGATTGAAATATGATAGGAATTATTTATCAGCCACCGGAGGAGACTATGACGAGTTCCAATTTTATATCAGATTCAATTACAGAAGTATGTGGGAGAATAGTCCCATCATAAACTGCAAGTACAGTAGAAGGAGGAATTTCCAATTTATTTAAGATTTGGTTAATAGATAAAGGAGTTTTGGATTCTATTGTAAATACTTCTCCTTGACTCTCGACTTCAACGTGCATGGCCTTCGGACATACTAGTCAGACTTATTTCTAATCCAAGTTTGGGAGTGGAAAAGCCGAGATCGCATAGCCCGGTATTGCGATGGATTCGAAATCCATTATCCTTGGATTCGGGGGTTCAAATCCCTCTCTCGGCGCCAAAATAATTAGAAAGGTGTGATATCTTCCGCATCCCTAAGAATAACAACTCTGGAACCTGGGCCAATTTTTATCTGAGGCCTCCCCGCAAATTCCCCAGATTCTCCGTTAAGTATAGCTATTTCATCGCCCCTCACAATTGCAGCGGCAGAATTAGGAATAAATTGCTTAAATGCAACACTTCCTCCTGATCCAGACTTATCCACTAGGGTTATCGACCATCTCCTAATTCCTTTTGCATCGGGAAAGGCATCAATAGACCATACTCTTCCAACAACACTAATTCTTGTTTCTACATCCACAATAGGAGCATCAAATGAGTCATTTAGTATACTTATTTTCGATTTATCATCTAAATCTATCACTAATTGACCTTTCCATAATGAAGATAGGGCATTATCTATTCTGATTTGGGAGCCTTCAGAAATTGATCGTGATATATTTTTGAAACCTCCATTTCGATGATTTCTGACTTTGGCACGATCATAACCGTGCTGTAATGTGAAATCTAATTCAATATCATTTTTATCTGATATCTCTGGGCCGTTTAGATGAATTACTTCACCGGTAACTGAAAATCTAGTTTTTATTTTTCCGAGAGGAGTTACCGGCCAAGAGTGTCCAAATCTTTCTATTCTATTCATTGAAGGGAGTTCTGTTTCATAATCACTATTTTCACAAATAGCACGTAATTCACAAACCCTACAGCGTGATTTGGGATCATCATCTATTGGTGGATTTGCTGGTATCCCTCCTTTTTTAAATATTTTAAGTGGCGAAGGGAGAGGAGGGCAATCAGAAATATCTGGGTCACGGGCATGAATTAAATTGTAAATTTCTAGTAATTCAATATTTAATTTAGTCATAGTATCTTTATCTGGGACAGAGACATGTTTTGATGTTTCAGTTCCCAAATACCATATTTCCAAACCTTCTACTTGATTAATACGGTCATGAGTTTCCCACCATAACCAAGCATACAATTTTAATTGCTCTACATAACCTGCAGAGCGATCGCCTTTTCCTAAAGATGCTTTCAAGTCGATTATAGTTGATTTTCCTGACCATCTATAGACTAAATCATATTCACCTTGAAACCAACCATCTGGGTGTGATGTAGTTTGAGAAAAAGGAGAGGCATCGGGATCGACAAACCATGGCCTAGCATATTCCCATGATTCTACCCAAGTAATTTCACCTTCTGAAGCGGCTGGATTTATTTTTTTCCAATTTCGCGGGAAGCCATCCGGAGACGGCCAATGCTCCCTAAATTTCCCTTCTCTCCAAAGTTTTAAATTTTTATTTTCACCAGATTCGATACATCTTTGTAATTCATCAATATGCATTCTTATACCTGCAATAGTCATATTTAATCCCTCATCGATACTAATATCTGTAGAATCCCCTGTACGGTTAGGGTTTGATTCCCAATCCTCAACGGCTCTTTCCCAACATCCTTGAAAATGATATTTTATTCTCTCAATAGCCCAGTTTTCTAATTCACGACGATCCTTGGGCCACACACCCTTATCTCTTAATTCCAGAGAAGGACCGGGCCATCCCTCGACTTTATCTAAATCTGGAGAGCCATTTTCATCGATTGGCGATATCATATCTTGATTTGTCTCTGGTCCGATATAAAGAGGAGAATCACGAAGAACTCTACAAATACACTCTTCAACAGCGTTACCTCTAATTATTTGAGGAGGGAGTGGGGTTTTGAGCCGTTCCCTCCAGCCATAATACCAAAGCCTTGGACAATTTTTCCATGCTATAACTTGAGATGCAGAAAGACGGCGAAATGGATTAATTTTCAGATTACTCAAATCTAATCTTCTGACAGGCACGAACATACCAGTTATAATAAACTCTATGAATGTGTTCAAAATAAATATAATTTATTGATTAATTTAACCATATTACAGTCATTTCTAATCTTTCGAATGTGGGCAATACCTCCACTAATGATACGGGTGCGTCTATAACATTTGCAATTGATTCAGCAACCACTAATGGCAATTCAATCCTTTGATATTCTGAATCCCAATATAAGAATCTTCGAGGGAGATTTGTTTCTTTCATTATTTCTGATATCCACTTATCTTGTTCTTCTTCAGATGAAGAAATTGCACCAAAGACTATCGTACCATCTTCGGTTAGATTTTCATGAGGCGCTATTGTCGCTTCACCCCTTCGAAGAAACCTTCTACGTAGTTGACCAGCATCTTTGTAAACTGCAGTACAAAATTTAACATTAAACCCGTATGGCTCTTTTATTTCACCATCCAAAATATCTGGGATTCCTAATTCTGCTGCACTAACTCTTTCTTTAAGAGAAATTGCTAGTTCGGCTGAACCATTAGCTCCGGCAGTTATCTCTGTAGATAAATTAAAACCTCTTAATTCCATATTATCATGATTTCCAACTGTTATTTCTAGTTCATTTATATTAATAAAATATATCTGGAAATCTCTTAGTTCTTCTATTAAAGAGAATAATTCCATTTCTTTATCTGGCTCACAGGGAATTTCGACTCCTGTGAATATTCCTGCCTTTGAACAAGCTGCTATTGTTTCTTTGTATTTTCCAGATTCTAGATTTAAAAAATGAAATCTGATTTCATCTAAGCCGGCTTCTGCAAAATCTTTCGCCCATTCAGGACGGAATGGTATGCTAGTATACATATGAATATGGAATTGAGAGCCAAACTCTTCCTTCAAACGCTTTATACCTTCAAGAGTTCGATTTTTAGCCATTAGAGGATCTCCTCCAGTTATTCCAGCACCAGTTGCACGCATTGCATGCGCCTCCTCTATTACTTGTTCAAAATTCTCACACTTCCTTTCATTGGCATACATCCAATCTATTTCTCTACGATTTTCAGAAAGAGGACAATAATCGCATTGCCAATGACAATTTCCTGTAATAAATAAAACGAGTTTGCTGCCCATTTGACATTGGATACAACCTTCAGCATCGGATTTTTCTGGTGCTTCATATAAGTTAGGGATCTGAGGGAGATTAAGATTAATTGACATTTTAACCCTCCATGATAGTTTTTGCTTGTTCTATTAACCAACGATGAAAAGCAACATCACCAGAAAGTTCAGGATGGAAAGTCAGAGCTATTTTGTTATCTTTCCTTACGCCTACTACTTCGTCTCCACAGGTTGCAACAATATTTTCAGAAGGTACATCAGAATTAAATCTTGGTGCACGGATGAAAATCCCTGGAAAAGTCCTATCAAATAATTTAGTCATTACTTCTGCTTGAAAAGAATTGATTTGCCTTCCATACGCATTCCTGTCAATAGAGGCATTAATTAAAGGTCCTTTCCCATCTTGAGGATCGGCTAGTAGTATTGCTCCTGCACAAGTCCCAAGAACAGGTATGTTTGAATTATTCCTTAACCAATCTAAGAGATTAGGCAGAAGAAGAGAACTAGGCGAATTACCAGTAAGGCGCATAGTTGTTGATTCCCCTCCCGGAATAATTAAAGCATCAATATCTTGATTTAGTAATTCTAAAGACGTACGTAATTCAACTATCTTTATGGGAATTTTACATTCTCTCGAAGCCTTATTCAGAGACGAAATATGTACATGCCTAGCGCCCTGTAACATAACAAGTCCGACACAAATCACGTTCTTCGGTCAAGTATTATGGAAATGAACTTCACCCTATAATGAGAGATTTTTCCGATGTAGTCAAAGACCTATTGCGTCTTCATAGTTCTATGAATGGTGATGGGCGGATACATAATTTTGGCGCTGGACCTGCAGGATTACCTTTAGAAGTCATTAGAGAAGTAATAGAATCGCTACCCAATTTAAATGATAGTGGTTTTGGGTTACTAGAAATTTCTCACAGAAGTGAAGTTTTTCAAAAGGTTATAGATGATGCAAGAGAGTGTGTAAGAAGAGTCTTGGAGATACCTGATGAATATGAAGTACTATTTTTACAAGGGGGAGCATCTCTTCAATTTTATATGACTGCATTAAATATACTTAGAGAAGGCGAAAAGGCCGACTATCTAATTACAGGAGGATGGTCAAAAAAAGCTCTAAAAGAAGCAAAACGAATAGGAGATGCAAAGGAGATATGGGGAGATGAAGTTAATGGATTCAAGAATATTCCACAGAATGGAGACTACGAGATTAGAGAAGATTCAGTATACTTGCATTATACTTCCAACAATACCCTATACGGTACTCAGTATCATCATCTCCCAAAAAGTAGTGGGAAACCACTAATTGTAGATGCAAGTTCAGACATTACTGGAGTAGATATCGATATTTCGAGACATGATATTGTCTATGCTGGTGCACAGAAAAACCTTGGACCAAGTGGGGTAACTCTAGTAATTCTCTCTCCATGGGCAGTTTCTCGGATCAGAGATGATATACCTACAATGCTTGATTACAATACTCATATCGAGAAAGGATCTATGTTCAACACACCGAACACGTTTGGAATATTTGTTCTAGGGCGTGTATTCTCATGGTTGGAGAGAAATGGAGGCATGAAAGGCGCAATTAAAAGAAATGAAGAAAAGGCTAGGTTACTATATGGAGAATTAGATAGGACTGATTTTTGGGAACCACATGCGGCAATAGATTCTAGGTCTAAAATGAATGTAACTTGGAGACTAAAGAATAAATCACTAGAGGACGTTTTTTTGAAAGAAGCATTAGAAAATCAATTGGGGGGGCTCAAAGGCCATCGCAGTGTAGGAGGAATAAGGGCGAGTTTGTATAATTATATCTCTGTAGATAGCGTAATCAATCTTGTAACATTTATGAGAGGATTCGAAGAGAAATATAAAAATTATGAAAATATAAATTGATTTTATTACAATCCGTACAAAGTATTCAAACACCTTCAGCGCTGGGAGACGGAATGTGCCTGCCACTGTAATACTTGGAGCCCAATGGGGAGATGAAGGAAAAGGTAAAGCCATTGACCAACTAGCGGCTAATTCGACATGGGCAGTTAGATTCCAAGGAGGGAATAATGCTGGACATACTGTAGTTTATGGCGATACAACACTAAAATTACATCAGATACCATCTGGTATTTCTTCACAGCATTGTTCCATGGTGCTAGGAGATGGAATGGTTATTGATCCTTGGGTTTTAGAGGAAGAATTAGACAAATGGCATCAACTATCGGGAGAGCGTCCAGAAGGAAAGAGGTTGTTCATAAGTGAACGTGCATCAGTAATTCTTCCTTTCCATAGGCTGTATGATAGTGCAGACAAAGTCGTAGGTACAACAGGGAGAGGAATAGGTCCAGCATACCGTGACCGTATCGAAAGAGTAGGAATAAGATTTGCAGATATCAACAATATAGTTGATGATGTAGAATATTTAAAAAATACTACTAAAAGAATGAATGGACAACTTGAATCGGTGGGAGTTAATCCTAGCATAGAATGGGAAAAATTACAATCAGACCTTAAATGGATTTTAGAAAGATATTCAGATTCCATTAAACCAACTGGCTTGATGATAGATTTTGCATTAAAGAATGATGAAAATATTTTACTTGAAGGTGCGCAAGGAGCGATGTTAGATATAGACCAAGGTACATATCCATATGTAACCTCTTCAGTCACATGCAGAGCCAACGCCACACATGGAGCCGGGATTCACTCCGGCCATGTTGAGCAATGTTTTGGAATAACCAAAGCATACACAACAAGAGTAGGTAATGGACCATTTCCTTCAGAACTTTCTTTGGAAGAAGGTCCAGGAATGCACATGGCCAAAGTTGGGAATGAATTCGGAACAACTACTGGAAGGCCGCGTAGAACAGGTTGGTTGGATATTGTTGCGTTGAAAGAAAGTAATAGATTAAATGGTTATTCGGGCCTAGTACTAACAAAATTAGACGTATTAGGAGGTTTAGATGAAATTAAAATATGTATCGGATATGAAAAGGAAGGTAAACTACTGCACATGATGCCAACAACAAGTGTAGATTTGGCCAAATGTGAACCTATTTATGAAACTCATCCGGGTTTTGAAGCCATGACAGAAACTGAATGGATAGAAATGGCAAATAAGTCTAGGGCAGACAATACTGGTTTTGGTGCTTTAACACAAGATATGCTAAATTATGTAAGGCGAATAGAAAAATTATCAGGAATACCCATTGTTAGTATAGGTGTCGGCCCTGATAGGGATGCATCCATTGCTTCAATCGGTGGACCATTTGATATATAGGATAGAAGGAAATGTTCTAAATAATTTATGTTGAGGGATAAAACATGGGATTCAAGGCTAATGCCCGCAAAAGGAGAAAAGCTAATGATTCAACATCAGGAAAATCAGATGTTGATAAAAAAGAGTATGTTGGAGAAATAAAATGTGATGTTGCCGGTTGCGACAACTGGGCAGATAAAAAAATTGGAGGAAGGAAAAAGGCATATGATTGGGCAGTAGATGTTTGGGGAGACTCCGGCCTTTCCAGTGAATCTAGAAGAGTAGCTTTGTGCAAGTCTTGTTACAGAATAGGTAAGAAACATAAGAAAGACGAGCCAGACTCTTGGTCTTAGTTGAATAGTAATGCGTAACAATATAGAAGTTATGCTCATACGGATAGTCATGAATGTACAGCCAGTCAATGAAGAAATACTTGGATATGCGCCAGGTTCTGAAGAACGTGTAAAGATTCAAGATGAATTAGATAAACAAATGAGTGAAATTATTGACATACCCTGTATAATAAATGGAAAAGAAATCTTTACGGGCAACATCGCCGAACAACTAATTCCTCATAACCATAAACATGTCATAGCTAGGGTTCATTTAGCATCAAAAAAAGAAATGGAAGAAGCATGTAGATCTGCCGTTAGGTCACAGGAGGCTTGGATAGATTTAGGATTAGAAGAGAGATGTAAGATTTTTGAGAAATGTGCAGATCTATTAGCGGGGGAATGGCGTATGAAAATAAACGCAGCGACCATGCTAAATCAATCAAAAACCGTTTTTCAAGCTGAAATTGATTCTGCATGCGAATTAATTGATTTCTGGCGGTTTAATTGTTATTACGCTCGTGGTTTTCATAAAGATTTTCAGCCTTTAGTCTCCCCCAAAGGCGTAGAAAATTCTACTGAAATAAGGCCACTTGAGGGTTTTGTACTTTCAATAACGCCATTCAATTTCACAAGTATTGCTGCAAATCTCCCCAGTGCTCCCGCGATAGTAGGTTGTACTTCTGTTTGGAAACCCAGTCGTAATTCATATTACTCGAATTACCTATTGATGCAATTAATGATGGAAGCTGGATTACCAGATGGAGTGATTAATTTCCTTCCTGGATCTGGGGCTGAAATTACTAAAGTTGCATTATCTAACCCTGATTTTGCTGGTTTACATTTTACTGGTTCAACATCAACTTTCCAAGGACTATGGCAAGAAATAGGTAATGCACTACCGAAATTACGTTCCTATCCGAGAATTGTTGGGGAAACAGGAGGTAAAGATTTCATCGTGGCTCATGAAAATTGTGATCATAGAGGATTATTGGTCGCTTTACTCAGAGGTTCATTTGAATATCAGGGACAGAAATGTTCTGCATCGAGTAGAGCATACATACCTAAATCAGTGTGGGACAATATTTCTGATGAATTATTTAATGAAATAAGAAAAATCAAGATGGGAGATGCGAGAGATTTCACAAATTTCATGACTGCAGTGATAGATAAAAGATCGTTTGATAAAATTTCTGGATACATAGATAGAGCAAAGAAAAATCAATCGTGTGAAGTAGTAGTTGGAGGAAATTATGATGGTTCAGTGGGATGGTATATAGAACCGACAATCATAGTAACTAATGATCCTGATTCTGAGACGATGGTAGAGGAAATATTTGGTCCTGTTTTAACAGTGTATGTCTATGATAATGAATCGTTTGAAGAGATACTCCAAATTTGTGATAAATCCTCTCCTTACGCACTAACTGGCTCAATTTTCGCTAATGATGAGATAGATATTGAAAAGGCATTCAAAGCACTAAGATTTACCGCAGGAAATTTTTACATTAATGATAAACCAACAGGTGCAGTAGTTGCTCAACAACCATTTGGAGGAGCTAGAGCAAGCGGTACTAATGATAAAGCGGGCGGACCATTAAACCTACTCAGATGGATAAGTCCCCGTTCAATAAAAAGAACACTAGAAGTGCCACAAGAATGGGATTATCCATTTATGAGATCGGAGTAATTAGTTAGTAACATTGAATAACAAACGCGACTTCCATTTTTTTGGGGAGCAATAGCTGAGAGGTTGCGAAAGTAACGACCCATGAACCTGATCTGGGTAATTCCAGCGGAGGAATGAGAAATGGACATAGAAATAGCATACATATTGATGATAATTACACTGGGACTCTTTGGATATATAGGATACAAAGCGGCATCAAAAAGAGAAATTAATAATGATGAATATTTATCTGCTAGAGGAACTCAATCTACCATGAGTATTACTCTGAGTCTTTTTGCATCAGGAATGGGTATTTGGATTCTTTTGGGGCCTTCGGAAGTAGGTTATTATGGAGGATTCTGGGATGTTTTTGGTTATGCTTTATCGGCATCAACTCCTTTTCTCCTACTCGCCTACGTAGGACCAATTATCAGAGAAAAAATACCTAATGGCGTTACTCTTGCTGATTATGCCAAATCTCGTGCTGGAAGGCCAATGCAAATTTATGTTGGATTAATTTCAATTTTGTATATGTTCACATTCCTTTTTGCAGAATTCATCGCTATTGGCAAAGTGATGGAAATTTTAGTTGGAATGAACCCTTTATTTCCTATGATTGCAGTAGGCATTGTTACTGCAGGATATACTGCATATGGTGGACTACCTGCATCTCTTGAAACAGATAAAATTCAAGCTTGGTCAATAATGATTTTAATTACATCTTTACTGATGATACTATTTGTTTTAGACATAAATAGTTTGATTGCTGATGCCAAGTCATATACTCCCGAAGATATTGAATGGGAATGGTATCATGGAAGTATAAGTGATACTTCGACATTTAAATCAGGGTTTGCACTTGTGGTCGCGATTACTGCTGCCGAGATGTTTTCACAAGGCAATTGGCAAAGAGCTTGGGCAAGCGAAAATGAAAACGCATTAAGAAAAGGGGCGATTGGCGCTTCACTAATTGTTTTTCCTTTGGTATTTATTATGGGTTTTCTAGGGACAGCAGTAGCGGGACAAGGCGCTGTTGAAGATCCAGCAGTTTCTTTCTTCTATTTGATTGAAGACATAAGTACAATCCTAATAATAGCGTTTGTAATATTATCTATTGCATTGGTTTGTTCCAGTGCAGACACATTACAAAATGCAATTATAGCATCTTTTTCTAGGGATATCTTGGATGAGAAAATTAGTTTTAATGTTTCTAAGTTTCTAACTATTGCAATGATTCCTTTTGCAATTTATTTGGCCACTGAGCCTACAATTTTTGGATTTACTTTAGACAGTGGAGGAGTATTCGAAATTTTTCTGAGAGCTGATTTATATGCTGCGGCCACTATTGGTCCAATTCTTCTGACCTTATGGGATAGAGTATCAGCAAAAGGAACTCTGATTGGCGCTGTTTCAGGAATTTTATCTGTAATTATTTATGGGACGCTAACAGAAGATTTTTCTGCTGGAATAGATTATTTATTTTCTCCAACTAATGATGATGGTTTGGCAAATTTAGAAGTATTTCTATCTGCACTACTCGGATCTTCGGCAATGACTGTATTGATATCAGTAATTCTTCCTGATGAGGAGGCAGAAGATATGAATAGTCCTGAGAATAAAATATTGCTTTGAAAATGTTAACTTCATATGCATTAATTGTTTGGTTATGTTCATGAAGGCTGATGCATTTCCTTCTAAATTGATAATTCCTTGGAAGCGATTTTGGGCCAGTAGTTGGAAAAGGCGTGAGATGTTGAATGGAAAATGGTTTTCTTTCGAAGTTTTTGTTTTTGGATTAATATTTATTGCAATACCATATTTTGGCTCTAATAATATAGCTAATTTTTATCTCGATGATGCTTTTGCAGTATTTCCTGAGAACTCGTATGATCGTTCAGTACCTGTGATAAATTGGATGATTATTCCGTATGCAGCATTATACCTTTTTTATCCTGCTACTCTAATTCTCGCACCAAGAAATGACAAAGGTAGATTAGAACTAATTTCTGCCATGCAAATGCTAATACTTGTAACTCTCTTTTGTGTAATTTTCTTTCTTTTATTTCCAGCAGAAGTTGATATGAGAGATGCTATTGACTGGGAATCTATGAATGCAGTTGAGACAATTCTATTTGAATTCATACATACATCAGATAAGCCTTGGAATGCTTGGCCTAGTTTACATATTGTCCATTCATACTGCCTTGCAAGAATAATTACTTATTGGTTGAAAAATAATTATTCTGAAAGAAAGTGGACTAATTATTTCTTGGTTATATTGTGGATAGAATGGGTATTATTATGTATTAGCATACTTACTACGAAACAGCATTATATGTTCGATTTATTCTCTGGCTTGGTAGTAGCCATCCTTGCATGGGAAATTTACAAACCAGTATTGAAAATGATTTCGGAAAAGGGCTCTTCAAAGGTCATAGAAGAATTAGGCTGGGAATGAGATATTTAGCAGTGTAATAAAAAGTAGTAACGAGACGCCATTAACGTGGAAAGTACGATAGACTTCAATGTCTTAATCGAAAGAGATACTTGGAAAGCATTTGTAATTAGTATAGTTTTATTTTGTGTGATTGGTTATTCATCTCTTACATTATTTGATCTATCAAGTTCTATTTATGGAACTTCTGATGAAATTAATGAGGTTCCAGATTTTATTGTACCTACTATGAATAG
>TARA_B100001113_G_scaffold132612_1_pt1 | contig 26823 bp, 22 predicted proteins | sample TARA_B100001113 | Tara Oceans TARA_B100001113 (sample SAMEA2622402) | marine metagenome | biome: marine biome (ENVO:00000447); feature: deep chlorophyll maximum layer (ENVO:xxxxxxxx); material: "saline water (ENVO:00002010), including plankton (ENVO:xxxxxxxx)" | depth 50 m | reverse complement strand
CGGAACATAGACGTCAAGATCCCCAGAGGCAAGTTCGTTGTGTTCTCGGGGGTTTCTGGGAGCGGGAAGTCCAGTCTGGCCTTCGACACCCTGTACGCGGAGGGACAGCGACGGTATGTCGAGAGTCTCTCCTCTTACGCCAGGCAGTTTTTAGGTCAGATGAAGAAGCCTGATTGTGACAGTATCGAGGGGCTCTCCCCAGCTATTAGCATAGATCAGAAGCAAGGAAGCCACAACCCGAGGTCGACCGTGGCCACCGTCACAGAAATAATGGATTACCTACGACTGCTTTGGGCTAGGATTGGAGTACCCCATTGTCCAGAGTGCGGGAATGAGGTGGCCCGAAGAACGGTGCAGGAAATCGTGGATGACGTCCTCTGGAAATTCGAGAGCCACGGAATAGGCGTCTGGTCTCCGGTAGTTCGTAACAGAAAAGGGACCCACGCAGATCTGTTCCAGGCGATGGTTGAACAAGGGTACCTGGCAGGGCAGGTAAATGGTAGAGAAGCGGATTTTGAGAATCCGCCCGCCCTCGAGAAGAACCTCAGACACGACATCGATGTAAGAATAGACCGAATAAAAATCAATAGAACCAACAGGCAACGCCTTACTGAAGCGATCGAAACAGCTCTCCGGTTGGGAGGGGGGGCCGTTGCCATTGAGAATATCGAAGGCCCACAAGAACCTTCTTGCGATATCAAAATCGGCGATACTGTGGCGTATTCAGAGGAATTCGCGTGCCCAGACCATGGAGCATTCCTCCCGGAGATGTCGCCCCGTGTATTCTCATTTAACAACCCCCTGGGCGCATGTCCAAGCTGCCAGGGACTTGGCGTACAGAGGGAATTCTCACCGGAACTTGTTATCGATAGAACCAATGCCGTGGATGAGGGTTGCATTAGACCGTTCCGAAGATCGATGATGTCAGGATGGTACAAGAGTCAAATGATGCAAGTCTGCAACCACTATTCTATACCTGTGAATGTACCATTCCAAGATCTCGATGAAGATCAGAAAGACATTCTATTGAATGGGACGGGGTCGACCACAATAGGATTCCACTTCCAATCAGACAAAGGATCTTCTTATCGTATGAACAGGCCATGGGAAGGCGTCTTTGCTAGACTCCGACGCACACTTACAGACACAAGTTCCGATCGTACCCGATCGAGGCTTGCTGCGTACATGACTGATGAACCATGTTCGGATTGTAGAGGGAAGAAACTCAACCCAGCAGTATCAAAAGTCACGGTTGGAAGTATTACTCTTCCTGATTTCTCCGCTTCCACAGTCTTGGAGGCACTTGCAATAGTTCAGAGCTGGAAGAGCGATTCTATGGATCCCATATGGTCTACACTAGACAGGTCTCGACCCGAAGGAGGCACTGTCTCAAAAACTAACAAACTGGATGATAGATCCATATTCATTGGTACCGACGTGATTAAGGAGATTGAGTCAAGATTGCGATTCTTAGCCCTGGTTGGATTGGATTATTTGACAATGGACAGACGCGCAAATACTCTCTCAGGTGGAGAATCACAAAGAATAAGGCTGGCGACTCAGATAGGAACTAGACTTACAGGAGTGATGTACGTTCTAGATGAACCAAGTATAGGACTCCATCCGAGAGATAATGAACGGCTGCTCAAGACTCTCCGGGAATTGACCGATCTTGGTAATACATTGATTGTGGTCGAACACGACGAATTGACCTTGACTCAGGCAGACTGGCTGGTTGACTTGGGACCAAGGGCGGGGAAAGAGGGTGGCGAAGTAATCGCAAGCGGCTCACTTGAGGACTTGCTCTCAGCTAAGGATTCTGAGACAGGCGCGTATCTATCAGGCAAGAAATCAATACCAGTCCCCAATGAGCGTAGACCCCCAGATGAAAGATGGCTGACCTTAAAATCTGTAAGACAGAATAACTTGCAAGACATCGATGCCGCCTTTCCACTTGGTTGCATGATCGGCGTTACGGGAGTCTCAGGAAGCGGCAAGTCGTCATTGGTCACCGAGACCCTCGCGCCCGCGCTCCTGAGAACAATACACAGAGCCGACGCTACTCCCGGACGACACGACAGTATCCAGGGAATAGAACAAATCGACAAGGCTATCGTCATCGACCAATCTCCTATAGGACGAACTCCTCGTTCCAATGCGGCAACGTACACAGGCGTTTTCGGTCTGATAAGAGCACTATACGCCGAAACTACGCTCTCTAAGGAGCGTGGCTACAAACAGGGACATTTTTCGTTTAACGTCAGAGGAGGAAGATGTGAAGCATGCAAAGGCGCAGGCTCGACTATGCTGGAGATGAACTTCTTGCCCGATGTGTGGGTAACTTGTGATGTGTGCAAAGGTAAAAGATACACAAGAGAGACTTTGGAGGTTGAATGGAAAGGACGGACCATTCATGATATACTGGAGATGTCCGTCGATGAGGCCTGTGTTATTTTCGAGAACCAAAGAAAAATTAGCAGAATACTGAATACGCTCAAAGATGTAGGTCTCGGCTATATTCGTTTAGGCCAGCCCGCCACAACTCTCTCCGGGGGTGAAGCCCAACGCGTCAAACTAGCAACAGAACTTCACAGGCCACCCAAGAAGCACACATTCTACATCTTGGACGAACCCACGACAGGCCTTTCCCTGTTCGACGTACATCAGTTGATTGACGTTCTTCTGAGAATCCGATCAAACGGGCACACTGTCGTCATCGTCGAGCATCATCTGGATGTAGTGAAATCATGTGACTGGGTCATAGATCTAGGCCCAGAAGGCGGCGTCAGAGGAGGCATGATAATCGCGCAAGGCACCCCTGAGGATGTTGTGTCCGTGGGAGAAAGTCACACTGGCCGGCACCTGCGGGAACTCCTATGAAATCCAGATTACAGCACACATCAATACGGCGTGATTGAATATCTGATACTCATCGGGTCACTTATGTATCGATCAGGGAATCCAACATTGCGAGACTCGACTTTTCAGGACTCCACCTATCAGGGAACACCTTGGTGGGAATCCAATCAAACTCAATCAATGACTATTGAGGGAGTGGCGGAGAAAACAGGCGTTCTTTTGCTGATCACCGCAACCATCGCTCTTTCCACCGCCTTCACAGTTACTCCGGAGACATTCTCCGTACCCCTCATAGTAGGACTTCTCGGATCACTTGTTCTATCATTGTTCATCATCTTCAAGAGGTCCATAAGTCCCAGTTTGATTTGCGCTTATTCAGCATTCGAGGGACTGTTTATCGGAGGGATCACGTGGTTTTACGAGGTTGCCCTCGACTTACCGGGCATCGGCATCCTTGCAGCACTACTCACCTTCGCTATACTAGGAGCCATGCTCGCCATTTACCGAGCGGGGCTGATAGCGTGGAATAGAAACCTCGCCATAGCAGTAGTTTCTTCGGTCGTCGCGATTTTTTTGATTTACGTTGTTTCCATTATAGGCGCAGTCACAGGAGCATATTCAATCCCAATCATTCACGATGCGACTCCTTTGGGTATTGCATTCTCATTGTTCGTAATTGGAATCGGAGCACTTTGCTTGGTTGCAGATTTTGACTTCATTGAGCGAGGCGTACAATCGGGTGCTCGGAAAGAGCTGGAGTGGAGGGCGGCATTCGGCCTCATGATGACCCTTGTCTGGCTATATATTGAGATTCTAAGATTGCTAGCAAAGATCGCCATCCATGCGAGGCGCTAGGTGATGGAAACGAACCTAATTCTAGCATCTGCATTCGCGGGTTTTCTTCTGGCAATTATCGAGGGAGTCAAGCCCGGACCCCTGTTGACCATGGTGATTAGAGAGACGCTATCAGGAGATTTGAGATCGGGTCTTTGGACAGCTTCAGCACCCATATTCACCGACGGGCCACTCATTATCGTGAGCTTCTTCTTTGCATCTCTAATAGCAGATAATTCCGGGATTCTGGTTTTAATCTCCATTCTAGGGGCAGCGTTCATGTTCAAAATGGGCATCGAATGCTTCAACATAGAGCCGCCTTCAGTTACAATGATTCTCGAGCCGGTATCAAGCAAGAAAGCCTTCGGTAGAGGCGTTCTTACCAACATCCTCAATCCAAATGTATACGTCTTTTGGTTTCTTATTGGTGGTCCAATTATGGCTGCCTCTGTAGAGGCGGAACCCCTCGCACCGATTGCATATGCACTGTCATTCATCCTCTGCATAATACTAGTCAAATGTGGAGTAGCGATTGCAATCTACAGGTTAAGAGATGGAATGCCCATCCACATCTACAAGGCAGTATTGACTGTTTGTGGGTTTGCAATGATCCTATTTGCAGCTGGGTATCTGGGGTTTGCATGGACACAGATCCAATCAATCTAACCAACAAAGAACCGCTTGTTTGAAATCGACCTCATGACGCCGTATTAGTAGTAGACATGCGAACATTGGATGAGATCAAGAGAATAACAATCCCTTTGATGATATTAGGGATGATGTTGGTGCCTGCATTGGCTGCAGCATCTCCATCAGTTTCCAAAGCTGATGCCAACAACGCGGAAGACAACCAGCGTGACTGGTGGGAGAGTACAACAATGGATCTAGATGGGGATTACATCCATGATGCTATCTGGATAGCAGCTGAGAATAACCAGTATGAATATCTCGATGAGAACAACAAAATTTCCGTGATAGTAGACTTTGAATACACACCAACTCCATATGATCAGTCCATGCTTGAGAAGGAGGTTGGATTTGAGACCCAATTCCGCTATTGGTTGATAGACGCCATCGCAGGCAAAATACACCTGGACAGGATACAGGATTTAGTAAATCTGCCCGGAGTTGTTTTTGTAGAACTTGACGGGCGTTTAGGAGTCCAGATGGAGGAAGTTGTCCCTGCTCACGGCGTAGATCTTGTCTGGCAGGATACAGGATATACAGGCGAAGGAATCACAATGGCAATCATCGATACTGGAATCGACGGTAACCACACGGCTTTGGACGATTTAGATGATGACAACACGACAAAAGATCCCAAAATAATCGCATTCTACGATGCGATTAACCACCCTGAGGCAACGAATGGAACAGAGATATTCCCCTATGATGACAATGGCCATGGCACACACTGTGCAGGTATCACAGCCGGGACGGGCGCTCCTAACTACCAGCACATTGGGGTGGCGCCTCGGGCTAATTTAGTCGGGGTCAAGGTTCTAGATGGAGGAGGCAGCGGTTCCTTCGCCGCAGTCATGGCCGGAATGGAATGGACGGTCGAGAAGAGACACGAGTTCAATATCAGAGCTGCTAGTATGAGCCTAGGTGCCTTGACCGGAGCCATTGAATGGACTTCATCGGAGGAAGAATCAGTCAACAGAATGGCGAACGAAATGATGAGGGCTGGAGTCACTTTATTCATCGCAGCTGGAAACAGCGGAGGAACCGCGACAATAGGGACCCCAGGGAGTGCAGAGGACGTCATCACTGTGGGCTCTTTAGACAAAGATACAGCAATCGCAGTCTACTCGAGCCAGGGGCCAACAGAAGAGGGCAGGGTCAAACCGAATGTGGCCTTTGTTGGAAGCAGCGTCAATGCCCCCGACGCCAATACTGGAGACGGATATGTAGCGCTTTCTGGTACAAGCATGGCAACTCCCGGCGCAGCTGGAGTTGCAGTTCTAATGTACCAAGCCAATCCTGATTTGAGTCCCTTCGATGTACGCAACATAATGCAAGAGACCTCAACATACAGACAGTGTCACTACATGCTTGCGAATGAACCATGCGCTGAGGACCTCATACCCAAAAATAGGCAAAACAACGTCTACGGGCACGGCCATGTGAATGCACAGCCTGCCGTGGAAGAGGCTGCCAACTACTTCTACGAACTAAGCATGTCGCTGAATGTGACGCTCACTACCGACTATGGAGCAAATAATCGCGTCCACATCGACAGAGGGGAAGCGGTGGAGTTCAAGCTCGCCGGCGGCGTTCAGAAAGTCCAATGGCGAACATGGGACATGAGGGATAACTGGATGGACCTTGCTGGTTTTAGCCCCGGAGAAGAAACGTTCGAAGTGACCCATGGGCTGCTGGTTGATCGACTCAAATTCCTACCCAACAACACTGTGGAGGGCCATCAAGTGATTCTCGTTCGTGCAATTGCAGGTGACAAGGCCTCGACGAATCTAGCAGTGGGCGTGCACATAATGGGGGAGGAGAAGATCGAGGTGCTGGAATCGGACGGCTCCATGCTAGGCATCCTCGTTGGTTTGCTTGCACTACTCGTTTTGGTGCTGTTCTGCGTGTTAATCTTCATGGGGTTGATCATCAGAAAAGAACGAACATCCGAGACATATTACGAAGATGATGACACACATTCAGAACACTACGATAACCTAAATCCGGATAATGACGCGCACATCGACAACTCTGAATAATGAGGGATAGACCTTTCAGTGAACACATTCAATACAACCCATAAGTAAAACAAATTACAGAAATTGGTGAGATTCAATTTGTATTATTTCCCTGACGTTTTGAATCTACGACAACTGAGCGGATAAACCACATTAAAGCGTCGAATTCCCACCAATCGGGATGGTCGGTAGAGGCCCCGTGCCTCTAAGATTAGGCCCATCTGACAAGGTTCCGAATATTCCTAACTCCCCTGCTACGTTGTGTGCTAAGCCAAACCAGACCCGTCCGTGCTGATCAATGATTATGTCGTTGAAATCACCAAATCCTCCGCATCGGTCATACCCACAATCACTCTTCGAATCTTCAAGAGGATCATCAAAACCATTGAGTTGGACTGTTGTTATCAGCGGCTGATCTACGAAGACATCCATTATTACGCTTAGATAGCCGTTCCAAGTCGCTCCGCTATCGAAAGTTCCGATGTAACCCATTGCTACTTGACCGCTCCCCCCTGCGGCGATAACAGGGAAACCAGTACCGTTGAGTCCTATCGGAGGAGCGATCATCATTGCATCACTCCAACTCCCGCCCTCGTCAATGGAATACGAGTAGTAAGGCATGTTGTCAGAACCCATCCACATTGCATGGACGTTGTCAGCTTCATCAGCGAACACCTGTGCCTCCTCGAAGTTCCACGTCTCGGCTGTTCCCGATACCTCTGTCGGTAATGGGTGCTCCGTCCAGGTTATTCCCCCATCCACGCTCCTGTAGACGGAGTAACCCTCCCCCCCATCACAGCCCCTATGTCCTCTGTAGAAATTACCATTTTCAGAACCAACCATGTGCCCTGTGAGCCCCCCGCTCTCGCAACCCGATGGAGTTCCTGGAAGTTCAGGTCCCCATGTAACTCCACCATCATTACTTGCAGAGCACACCGGATAGGGATAATTTCCATTGACGCAAAAAACCCATGTGGTTGGATGTGCCAATGCTGGATAAGGAGACGAAGCTATTGTTTGATGATCCTGAACAGACCAACCGGTGGCCACGGACGGTCCAAACCATGTCCCTCCCTCATTGTCAGACCACTCAACCGTCATCCCTAACAAAGCATGCATGTCGAATTTCATGATTCGATCAGTCCACGGATCAACGTAGACATAGGGGTCATTGCTGTTTGCAACGGGTGCTAGAGCATCATAGACATTCTCACACTCATAGTCACTTACATTCATCATGCCAATCAAACCCGTGCACTGCACTATTGCTGTAGAACCTGCGGGGCCATTCCCATAACTTGACATGTATAGATTGTCAGAAGAAGTGACTCCTATCGTGGGCTCAAAAGTAGTCATCCCGATTCCAAAATAAGTCCCCTGTGTGCAAACTGGAGCATTAGAACCTCCTAGGATTGGTACGAAGTCATCAGGCGTCTCAACGAACCAAGGAGAAGTCCTGGCATCCGTTGCGTTGCCATAATGATACCATGTGGTATCTGGAATGCCGTTTTCGCAAAGGTCCTCAAACGGGCTACTAAGGGCACTAACTAAGGCTGATCCACCAGAAAAGCAGCCGCTCAGAGCCCCTGAGAACATCAACAGAATCACACCTAAAGTTTTGGCGCGCACAGTCATCGCACATCCTCCATGTTCATCAGATGTGCGGATTCACAACCAATTTGAGTCGAAGATAGGCCTAAATGTGTCAATAACCGATTCTTGAGGAGCCCGCCACTCCATCCCAAGGTCCAACATGGCAGGATTAGAATCCCAGTTCAACACAGTCCGAAGATGCGTTCTAGCCCAGTTGATACTAGCAGATGGATGGAATGCGGCGGCAATCAGGGCTAGGGGATATGGAATTGGTAAACGAGGCCATTTATGTCCCGGGAAGGCCGTACGTAACTCATTAACCACGTCCTTCATCCACATAGACCCGGACGTTACAAGATACCTGCCACCGTCTTCTCCCACATCCAATGCACGAACATGCGCCTCGCCGACATCCCTTACATCCACGATATTGATGTTCATTGGGATTATGGCTGGGATGCTACGCCTTGCTAGCATCATCAAGATGGTCAGCGACCCTCTTAGATGATATTTCGATAACGGGGGGCCAAATACCATGCATGGGTGTATCGTCCTCAAGACACGTCCTTCATGTACACCTTTTTCTTCATGCCATTTTCTTATTTCCCTCTCTGCAAGGACTTTCGCGAGGCCGTACGGGTTATTTTCAATCGTAGCATCATCTGCCCATACATCTGAAGTTAGAGTCACGCCATTTTCCCATTGCATTGGTCTGATGGCGGCTGTTGATGAGGTATGTACCACAGTCTTCACAGAGGGGGTCTCATTGAGGGCACGAATCACATTTTGAGTGCCGATTAGGCTAGGATTGACAATCTTCGATTGCGGGTCCGAAGCCCGAATCATCACAGTAGCAGCAGTATGAATCAAATCACTGCAACCACTGATTAATTCTCTAACTTTACCAATTTCAAGAACATCCGTTGGCAGTATTTCCATTTGTCCCGGGTAACGAGATTCCATTTTTTTCAGATGACCGACCCTTTCCTGGCTATGCGGTTCCCTGACACCAGCACGAACGCGATACCCGCGATCCAGTAATATTTGGACGACATGACTTCCAATGTATCCATTGGCACCAGTTACACCTACAATACGATCCACATTCGAGCCCAAGCGTGGAAATTATACAAAATCTCGCTTTATTCAACTCAAGCCTTCACTAAGGCGTTCCAACAACTCTTGGAGATCCTCATCATCTGGAATCAACGTCGCGGCCTCCTGTGCTGCGAAGAGGGCAGAGTTCATCTGTTCAAGCTCAAGGTGCGCCCTTGCAAGATTAGTCCACGCCACCCCCCTCTCACCATATTTCTCCGAATTTATCGCTCCTCTGAACCACTCGATCGAGAATTTTGCATCGCCCCTATTCAACATCGCTTCTCCAACCTCATTCCATGAGCCCCCGAATCTTGGGTCAGTCTCGATAGCTTTGCGTTGCCATGCCAATGAATCCAAATCATCTTCCCTGAAAGTCATACCTAGAAAACTGGCTGCCTCGGAAGATGGGGCAATCCTGAATGATGAACCATGATGCTCTGCAGCCAACCTACTGATGCCTAGCCTTTGGAGAACGTGCCCCATTCTAAACAAGTCTTCTGCAATTGAAAAACGAGCATCTTCTCGGATTTCTTCGGATTCAAAACCAGTCCCCAACGAATCCCATGTTGTCTCAATCAGTCGTAAGAGTATCAACGGACCAAGCCTATCCCTAATAGGATCTTGATTGGCCGCTTTCCAAGCAGCATCCACACTCCATTCACCCCTAGATGTTTCCATTTCAGAGATTGATATGCTTTCAGAGGCGCAAAGACACTCAATCACATATTCCGGAAAGGCATCAACATTCCATATAGCCATCTTTTTTGCCATAAAACCACCTTCATTGCGTTGTACAGATTGCACCATTGTACCCACGTCTTCCATCACCGGGACAATCGCACACCCTCCTTTTGCCATGGTTTGTAAAATCGCCATTGGAGGCTCATTCACACCTCCTGTTATCAGGATCCTGTCCCATCCCGCTAAGGGAGAATCATCTACATGAGAGCCAACCATTCGCCATTCTAATTTGCAACCAAGCGCATCAGCGACATGATCGAGTCTTAGCCCCCTCCATCTGGTCTGAAGGCTGTCCAAGCGTTCTTCTACCGTTTCAACGACCCTTATTCGCCTGGCTCCAAGCTGCATCGTTAATTCCGTCCACCAATTTCCCCTTGGCCCCACGATTAGAACGTCATCTCCTTGATGGATATCTAATGCTTGGAGAATCTGAATTGTCTCGTACAATCCTGGAAGAAGAGATTGATGGAGAGAAACATCCTCCCACCACGGGATTCTCAAAGCACTCGTTTCAATATTCAAATCATCGATTCCAGGAGGCAGGGGCAGAGCATGGTACCCTCTGGAGGATCGTAGCAAGGCGTCGTGAACAGCCCCGGACTCAAGAACACCCATCTCGGAAAAGGCCTGAACCATTCTAACGTGATCTGACAGGGTGGGCCACCGACTAATCTTGGGCAAATCGCTCAACCTAGCCCCACCCAGCCCCTCCCAATCATCTTCCATGGCCAATCAATGATGAATCAAGGCACTTGAATGAAACCCCTAACCGCGCGCTAAGCGCATCATCTGCATAGACTATCGACAGACGGGGCAACCAGACTAATACTCACCGTAGATGCCGACGCGTCATCTGCAGTTGCTTCTCCAGATAGTACAAGAATTCCGTGCACCCCAGATTTTTCGGCCATTGCCATGTCTGTGTATATCCTATCCCCTATCATCGCACAGCACTCTGCGGCCAGTCCTAATTCCTCAATTATGCCCACGATCATGCTTGGATTTGGTTTACCGCATATTTTCACAGGCCTCACTCCTGTAGTCGTTTCGAACAACGAGATATATGCCCCAACATCAGGTAAGCCACCCGCGGGTGAGGGGCACACCAGATCAGGATGACTTGCCACGAGGGGTACTCCTGCGTGAAGATGAATAGAGGCATCACTCAATTTTTGATATGATATCTCCGTGTCATAACCCAGCACGACTGCTTGAGGGCTTTTCGAATGTGTATGTATCCCTCTTGCCTCAAGCATCTCTCTCATCCCTTGCGTCCCTACAAGGAAGGTATCGTCAATTCCCTCAGCCTCCAACCATCTCAGAAGGTCATGTGTTGAAAGTAGGATCTCCTCCTCTTTCGCTGGAATGCCAAGATGATCCAATTTCTTCAGATATTGTGAAACTGACCGACTAGAGTTGTTGGACAGGAAAAATCGTCTAATCCCCTTATTTTCAAGCCTATCTAGGAATTCAGAAGCCCCTTCTATCAAGACTCCACCTAGGTAAATCGTCCCATCTAGGTCAAGGAATACGGCCTCTATCCCATCCATTCTTTCATCAATTATCATCAAACTAAATCCTCATGGAAGAACGATGGTTTTGAACAAAAACCATTTGCTGTAGAGATTTTCTTGACTTTCCTTGCTGGCTATCATTTCGGTTAGTATCTCCCCAATCTTTGGCTTCTTGGAAGCACGACGGACAAACCAACTCATCAACCGCTTTCTTTTCACTATCCCTTGTAATCTATATGAGTTGCTAAGCTCATTTCCGAGCTCTCCCCACAAGGCCTCCATATATGCCGTAGCCTGATCTTCCGGGAATCCCTCTGAATGCTCCTTCGGGTCGAAGAATTCGGTCGTGAGCTTGGCTGAAAGAAGAGCATTGCCAATACCTTCTCCTGTGAAAGGGTCTACCAGACTAGCAGAGTCACCAATGCACATGGCGCCTGCCATCGCATTGCGCCGTGGCTGGAATGATGCCGGCGACTTTCTAGGCGACCCGAAAGGAAGTTGCCAGCCACGACCGCTTCCTTCCACCATCTGGGCCTTTTTGAAACGATTACTGAAACGATCAGACTCAGTGGTAATCCACTTTTGCATCTTTTTCAATGAAGAACGCATACCTCCATGTTTACGTTGCTCTGAAATCACCATTCCAACACCCACATTCACAACGTTTTCATTAACCGGGAAAATCCAGAAATAACCAGGATTAACCTCGTCTATGAAGTGAATCTCGATAGGCCCCGTGTCACCATCGCACCCCTCTACCCCCGTCCAGTATTCCCGATATCCTCCACAGAAATGGTCTGCCTCGCGAAAGGGCTCTTCGTAGACAGATTCCGTAATGGTACGTGCAACCGGGCAATTGTAACCCCCTGCCCCGATTGTTAAAGCAGATGAATAGGAGCGCATTGCCCCCTTTTTTCTATGGCCAACGAAACCCGTAATGCCAGTAATGGTTGAACCTTCGTCTCCCTTATTTACATCCACATCTTTAACCGTGAATTCTTGAATGACAGCACCTCCAGATTTGATGACCAATTCAGTGGCTTGTTTAAACATCATATAATCGAATTGAAGGCGAGGAAGAGCGTATCCTGCTTCCATTCTTTCAAAATCTTCTTCCGGGAGCATAACACGGACTTCGGATCCGTCTGATGATGAGAAAATAATCGAGTCTACCCTGTAGTGAGGGGTCTTCTCGATCATACCCTTCACACCCAGTTCAGCAACATGGGAAAGGGATTTTCCCCCGACGGCATCTCCACATATTTTGTCTCTGGGCCAAACTTCTTTCTCCAAGAGAAGCACACGAGATCCGGCCATGGCATGATAACTTGCTGCGGCTGAACCACCAGGTCCACCCCCTACTACAATCACATCGAACACATCTCCAGATTCAGGGATGGGACCCGTTTCAATGGGCTTCTTCCATTCCTCCGTGTCGCCCATTGAACCTCCATGTTCGGCTCCTAGACTTCAACATTCACCACTGAGTTGATGATTGCATCACTCACCACACCCGTCATGAGTGGCGAGATAATGATGGTTCAAACCACCCTTCCCGGTAAAATGAATGAGGCAGAATTGGGCCAATGGTGCCAAGCGCTAATCGACTCGAATCTGGTAGCATGCGTCGATATGAGAAAAGTCACATCTATGTATAGATGGCAACAAGAAGTGGTCAGCGAATTAGAATGGCATGTACAAATGACTGCCCCCATTAAGACAAAAGACAGTCTGGTATCAAAAATACAGTCAACACATCCCTATGACGTCCCGGAAATCACTTGGTGGCCAGTAGAATCCATACAAGAGTACTTTGAATGGGTGAATGAAATACAATCAAGAAAATCATATTAGGATGCTTGGAAAAGCCTATTATGTAACCGAAACGAACCTAGACCATGGGTTGGATGGATTATTTTGCAAGGCAGATATTCCGTAGTCTATTCGGCTCATCCATCGAGATAGCGAAGGGGGCTTTAGGCAATGGCAACAAGGAGAAATTCAATCAAGCCCAGTCCGCTATGGTTGACAATGATTGCGTGATTGACGGTTGTAACGCTATGAAATACCAAGAGTCACAGTATTGTTTGAGGCACCATCCAAGAATGGTATCGGATATGGAAACTGGGAAACCAGATACAAATGGTGTGGACCAACAAAACTGGTGGGATGAGAGCTCATGAATGCAAAACCCAGTCCAAAACTCGGGAAAGACGTCCCAGTCACCTGGTGGAGCTCGAATGAAACGTTGACCATGACCCCTGAACCACCAACGGTGTTAATCCTCCTAATTGGATTGTTCCTATTCGGCCTCGGTGATGCGGTGATCATCAGTGCGAAGTGGGGGGTTGCTCCATGGACGGTCCTGGCAGATGGAATAGCGCAGCGACTCGACCTGACCATCGGGGTGGCCACTTTCCTCGTTAGCATCGCAGTTCTATTTCTCTGGATACCCCTGCGCGAACGACCGGGGGTCGGAACACTCCTCAACATAATCATCATCGCAGGCACCATTGATCTAGCGCTTCCCTATATCGGCGAGTCTCAAAACCCAACAGATTCGGTTTTCAGGATTCTCGCAGGGACAGCACTCATAGGAGTAGGCAGTGCGTTGTACCTCACCTGCAATTTAGGACCGGGTCCCAGAGACGGATGGATGACGGGCATGCACAGAGTAACAGGATATCCAATCGGTTTCGTCCGTGGCACAATAGAGTTCTTGGTCTTGCTCGCAGGGTGGCTCCTCGGCGGAGATTTATGGTATGGAACCTTGATATTCGCAATAACCATAGGTCCCGCCGTTGCCATTTTCCTGAAAATAACCTCGAATGTAGCCTCAGATCAAGGGCCCAACATGAACACCAGTTAGAATGACAATAGTCGAGAAAATAGTAATCAGAATGTTGTCATCAATCGCACCAAATTCGTATCTTTCTACATATGTTGCCACGGCAGCTGCAATTAGCCCCCATGATGGTATGGAAGGTTCGGCAACCATCCCAACATACCACCCAATCGGTGCACTGACGATGAACATGAACACATTACCAATCGCGCTTTTCGACCTCTTTCGAACTACTGCATTCCTCACAACCCCAGTAATCCCATCGCCAAAAGCCATGAACAGAGATGGTAGTATGGCAAGCCATGGATCGTCTACTAACCACCAAATAATCGTGATAGAGGTCCACCACATCAGTGCGAATTTGACGTCATTCTGATTCTGATCTGTTTGAAACCAGAATAGACGATTCCCACTGAAATGTGCTAACCAAGTGAATATCATCAACAAAGATCCGCATACTGCTGGATACCAAACATCTGTGAAAAGTAGAGGCACGGAAAAAGAACCAATCCCGCCCGCCATCATATGGACAATCTTTCGATTGTAATACACTGCTCTGATATGCTCAACACCTCTTGCAATCATCATTTCATATGGCACCTTGGTAGCAAAGAGGATGAATACAACATACACTCCGATACCCAAGGCTGCGATGGGCTGTTGCGAGGCATCGATCATCGCCATGAACCCCTGCTCCCCCTCTACGATTAAACGCCTTCTGAAACACATACTTCATTTCTGAAGGTGCTTGTCGATAGGTATGGCCACCGACGATGATCAGGGGGGATTCGCTACAAAAGCGGTGCATTCAGGGATGATAGACGTTGAGGGATCAGCTACAACGCCGATTTTCAGGACTTCTACATACAGGCTCACAGACGAGAGATACAAGGGATGGGCAGAGGGGCTACACCACACAGTCGTTTACAGCAGAATATCTAGTATTAATTCGGAAGTGGTCTCTGCAAAGCTAGCTGCCTTGGAAGGCGCAGAGGACGCTGAAGTATTTTCAAGCGGCATGGCTGCAATCTCTACAACCCTGATGGCTCTGTTGTCGAAAGGCGATCATATGGTTGCGACTCCGGATTGTTATGGGGGTACCTACGGACTCATTACTGAAATTCTTCCCAGATTGGGCATTGAAGTCACCATGGCTGATGTGAGAGACCCCTCTTCATTTGAGGCAGCTATTCAGGAAAACACCAAGATTCTTTACACGGAAACGATGACAAATCCAACACTGAAGGTTTGCGATTTGGGAGCCATTGCAGAAGTTGCTAAGAAAAACGATTTGATTTCAATCGTAGACAACACATTTGCTTCACCATGGGCTTGCAATCCTGTCAAGATGGGCTTTGACATCGTGCTCCATTCTGGGACGAAATATCTAGGAGGCCATGCAGATTTGATAGCAGGATTCGCAGCAGGTAGAAAGGATCTGATTGCCCAGATTTTCCATCATAAGGTCTACTTCGGTGGCGCAGCAGACCCCCAGATGTGCTACTTACTCGAAAGAGGGATGAGAACACTCCACGCGAGGATGCCGATTCATTCTTCCAATTCAGCTGAGATCGCAAGGAGATTAGAGTCCCACGATATGATTGAAAAGGTCATTCACACATCTTTGGAGAACCATCCAGATTACGATATAGCTCAGAGAGTGATGCCGAAAGGTAGCGGAATGCTCGCCTTTGTCATCAAAGGTGGCGATGATGCGGCTCTGAAATTTATGAGAGCGCTGAACACGATCTTTGAGGCTACAAGCTTAGGCGGCGTCGAGAGCTTAGTCGAATGCCCTTTCAATTCAAGTCACATGTTTGTTCCAGAATCTGTCAGACACGAAGCAGGAGTAGTACCAGGCTTCGTGAGGATGAGTATTGGGATAGAAGACGTCGACGATCTTTGGGCAGACATGTTCCAGGCGCTGGATAAGGCTTCACAACTCCTCAAGGCAAGAGCCTGAGGGTGAGATCTTGGACACGACCCTCCTCTATCTCTCCCTCCTCTTCATTGTTCCAATGTGTTTCACGCCCGGGCCAAATAACGTTCTTTGCGCAGCCCATGGATCCCAATTCGGATTTAGAAGCACATTACCTCTAATTGGCGGAATGGCCATCGGATGGTCAGCTTTGGGCCTAGTGATTGGCGCGGGCACTGACATCATCGCGAACAACGAGGAGATATTCGAGGCACTCGGAATACTTGGTGCCGCATACATCGCTTATTTGGGATTCAAAATTGCAACCTCTTCCCCGACTAAGGATGCAAATTTATCAAATTCAATGGGACTTAGAACAGGGGTATTCCTTCAAATTATCAATGGCAAGGCATGGATCCACTTTCTAGTATTGATGACCACTTTTGGAAGTGTATTTGGGGAGAGTTATTCTGCTAAAATCGCTCTTGTAACCATGAATCTAATTTTTGGATTACCAGCAGTTATGACTTGGGCAGCATTCGGCTCATATCTGCGTAAGATCTTCTCTTCAGATCGGGCTGGAAGAATCTTGAACACCCTTCTAGGCTCAACTCTGGTAGTAGTTGCAATCTGGATTGTAATCTCAAGTTGAGCCAATCGATACACCGCATGCAGATGACAGATCTTCCATTGCGCTTTTGTATCCGTCAGGCGAGCCCTCGCCGCCCTCAAGAAGCCCAGTCCCTTCTTTGTAAAGCCTAGACAAAAAAGGTACCCAATCCCCGCCCTTGTCTTTGCTGTCACTATCGAATCTCCAAGAATCTGACTCAGTTTTGTTGTGTACTACCAACCATGCCCATCCCATCGCTTGAAGAAGCCCCTTTTGTTTCGAAGTAGAAGACACTGTGGACGAAACTCCCGATCTAAAAGAATCTCTGATCAGACGATCTGCAAATGCTAGGGGCTCCGGGAGAGAATCTCTTTCCCAAGGCAACAACCTAAGTCTATCATCGACCCCTTTTGATTCCCTCAACTGACGGAGGAACGCCCCGAAACCCTGCTTCCTTTTCGCTTGCTTTGCATGGATTTCCACCCCCTCCTCCTCTCCGATATCGAACATCTCGCTAAGCAGATACATACCATGATCTTTCCAAAGGGTCACAAGGATTGGGTGGCATGCGGCTTCGTCGGCACGCACGACTTGGTTCTCAACACTCTCAAAAGTCCCATCTTCCTTAACATAAACTCCCCCATCGAGGTTATTCAGGATTACACTGAGAGCCTCACGCTCTATTTCAGAACCTTCAAGACTCTCCAGGAATCCTTTTCTATCATCTTCTGAAAACCAAATGTTCCTACTCAGATAACCTTCTTTGATCGAAGAAAGGATGCTTCGCCTGCAAATTTCTGCAATCGACCCATCAACAACTCTCGAAGACATCCACTCATTCAATGCCTGCCCCACTTCTTCCACACCCTCCTGTGGGAGATCCATGTCCTCTGGCCACCCATCAGGACGCCAAACCCATTCTGCCGAGGCGATAGCTGGAACCCTCGGAGGCAACATACCTAGAGCAATTGAAGGAATGAATGGCACCTCAGTTTGACTCAACTCCTCCGCTGAAATTCCCAATTCAGTGCCGTCATTAAACGACATTGCTATCCACCCAGATTTCGTGGGTTTTCGACTCTTCAGAATTTCTTCTGTAATTCCCTTCCCAGCGAACCCATTACCTGTATCTTGTAACCCAAGGGGACTCCCTCTGAGAGACCATTCGACCCATTCTTTGGGGGCATTTGCAACAGTGCCTGTGTAGATGAATCCCTTATCCCATGAAAAGAAGTAATGTCCAGCCTTGGCATGCTCATCCCAAAGAAGAAGCCGCAACCGATGATTGGTATGATTTTGTATGGCTGCCTGGTGGCCCTGTTTACCGTTCCCTCTTCGTAAATAGCTAGCATTGCCAAATAGTTGATTCTTGAACACTGAAACCGTGCTCCAATCTTCTTCAGAGGCAGCGAGTAGGGATCCTGCCAGAGCCCTAGAAACACCGTCTCCCCTACGCTTCCCCATCTTTCTAGCTAACCACTTTTTGTTGTGCCTTTTTGCTGAAACAATATCTATCGAACGAAGGGTGTATGCCATTGGATCACGCCATGGACGACCGAGATCAGTGTCAATGCGAGGTAAAATGATTTCAGGGTTTTTCAGAAGGGCCTCTAGATTTCGTGCTAGACGTTTTTGTATTTCCTTGGACGCTTGCTTGATCCCACGAACTTTTACTCTCTGTTTTCTATTCTTATCCCCCGGAAACCTCACCTGGGCAGGGGCGCGCGCCATAACTCACCGACTCACCCTTCATCCTTGATTCCGTCGGGTACCTGCACTAACTAATCACCAATATACATCCTATCAAAACTCGACTGCTCAAGCTCATCCATAGAGGATGGAAGGACGAGACAATGGACCCGACCCCCCTCTACATCGGAAACTCCTCTGAGATTGGTGGAACACACTCTAGTTTCGCTCGTTCCTAGGTCTGAAAGAATGATTACGGGCCATTCAGACATTCCTCCAAGAGCTTCCACTTTGGAATCATCCTCCAAACTTAATTTATTGAACATTTTAAGAAAAATCTCACCAGCGTCAACAGGACTCATATGCACCGGCGATTCAACTCCAAGACCTGTTGGATCCAAGTCTAAAAGAACCAATGTGTGGAGATTCCGACTTTTATTTTCCAAGATGTACGTTAGCGGAGATATTGGTAAATAGTCACCATATGGGAATGGGAGAGTAACCTGTCGACCAAACCGATAGGACTGTAGCCCACTCAGGGTAATTGCCAATGTTGTAGCAGAGATTCCTGGAATTGTCTCCGTTTCCAAGCCCGCGTCCTTGGCTCTCAGAAGAAGATCAATATGCGTGGTAGCTTGCATTGGGTCCCCCACCACCAAGAGCGCCACGACCGTTGTGCGGGCCAGCCGAAGAATCTCGTCCGGCGTCTCAATATCGGGCCTCATCAATCTGGTCCATGGTCCAATTCGAGACTCCAAGAGATCTTCTTGTTCAGGGGGTAGTGTTGCAGTGTAACCCTCAAGAAATCTATGATCAGAATCTCTAGCGGCATCTATTGCATCGATAGTCATCAATCCTAAGTCACCGGGCCCGATACCAATCAACCTCAGACCCGCCTTCAACCACGTCCCCCCGTGCTCCCCATTCGACCACTCATCAAAACACTGCCCCATATCTTCCATTCCAGCCGTCATTCTGAAGCATGGCATGCCCTCAGGTCTAATCGATGAACGCCCACCTCATCGTCCCCAACCATGAGGTCCAAGGCGTAATCGAACTTCTTCTCTCAGAAGGTTGGCTATCTCAGACCCTCCGCATACACTCTGATGAATCTGAGAAATTCCGTTTGGTACCATTGGATGTTGGCGCACCACAGAATCTGCCGTTCCCCCTCAATCAGTATCCCATTCAAGTTATTGAAGGAAAACATACCCAGAACAAGAGAATGTCTTGGCAGAAGATATTGGAGACATTGGTCGGAGTGGAAACCTTCGAAGAATACGAATCGATTTGGCCTGCATCACACGAATTCATAGGAGATATGATGTTGATTAAGATAGAAGAAGAACTCCGGATTTATGAAGATCAGATAGTCAAATCGAAGATGGACTCACACCCTCATGTCAGACTTGTCTTGGAAGATCGCGGGGTAAAGGGGGAGTTTAGAGTCAGGGATTTGAGGCCATTGGCCGTAAGAACCAACGGACGAATCAACAAGAATCTCAGTTCTGACACATTGGAAACTAGAGTTGAGGTAAGGGAGTCCGGCCACACGATAATTTGCGACCCAACTTTGGCCTACTACTCGTCAAGACTTCAGACAGAAAGAATCCAGAATGTTATTGAGGCTGAGGCACTGAAGGAGAAGATAGGTCTGCCAATTGCGGTGGCTGACCCTTTCTGCGGCGTCGGTCCTGCCCTAGCACACCTGATCAATCGCCAAAACCTCACTGCTCAAATTTTAGCATCGGATTTGAATCCTGAAGCAATCAATATACTCAATGACAACCTAAGAAAGTGGCGAGGTCATGAAATTGAAGAACCAAATCATGGAAGACTACAATTGAATGAGGGCATATGGTCAGGTGTTCAAGATGCCAGGAAACTAGCGAGTTACCCCGAATTATTAGGCCATTGGAACATGCTGATCATCAATCTCCCTCACTCATTTTCCGATTTTCTGCCCATCCTCCTTCCCCTGATGGATACTACCAAGCCCTATGTCGTACGGGGCAGGCTTGTGTGCAGACATGATGAAATCGAAGAAAAGAAAGAGCAATTGCTGCGACATGTGGCCAATAAGAATGCACAAGTGGTATTAGATCCTAGAAGAGATTACAGTCCAACTACGAGATTATGCTCTGTCACCATCAGGGTACAGTGATAGGATAAAAATAAGGACAAATATCAACACTTAGGCCAATCACCCGGTAACATGGGAAAGCCAGATCCTTCTATGTTTCAAAGCAAACAGATCGATATCCAGATACCCATGCCTTGGCCATATGCAATCACCTTCTTCCTTGTTTTAGCGGGGTATTTCGCATTCCTCGCATTCGTGGTTCCTACTCACATATCGTCATATTTTCTTGGGAATTTAACATACCCAGTTGATGATGGAATGGAATTCTTCTGTGGCTTTCAGGTGGCGCTATTCGTCGCCATGTTAGCGGTCGGTCAGAAGGCAGACACCACCATCAGAGAAAACATCAGAAAGATACGCAATGAATCCCCTCCCAGGGATGCAAGAATCCGGTTAGACGCAGGCGGCGTTGAACTAGTTAGTTTCTGGAGAGGAGCTACAATACAAAGGCCCGCGTCTGATGATTTAGGATGGGTGTTTGAACCTCCGGGCCCAGAATCATGGGAGAACGTTGACAGCCTGTTCAAACCAGATTCGAACGGTATCATCCAAGAGCACCCTTCAGTCGTTGGGACTCCGTCTCCTCCAGATTTTACCACAAACGGAATACTCGTTATCATGGCTACTCTGCCTCTGATGGGGGTTGCAATGACTATACCCCCCCTCCTCGAAATCAACTTCGGGTCAGCGTTCATTTTCATGCCCGTCTTGTTCGCGATGTTCGCTGCTGTATCTCTAATCACCGGCAAAAGAGGCAGGGCAGCCATTGAAGTCCCGACACAGAAAGTCCGCTCAATCGCCATTGGAGATGCTGAAGTCATAGGCCAAGTACGTCCAATATCTCAACCCCCGACTGTCGTTGTCGATAACGACCCATCGAAGACGGTGGAGGACCTCGTTGTTTGGAACTGGTTGTATGATGTGGAAATAGAGGAGCAATACACCAATTCAGACGGAGAGACGGAAACTAGGACGTATTGGAGGGACATAGACTCTGAATCAGGTGACGAAGCATTTGTCATACATGATGGAACTGGGGGGATGATCGTCGAGTCGAGATCATTTAGCAGGAAGAAACTCGGCCAGCCAATCATCACATGGTCATGCAGCCACAAGAGCTACTCACAACTGAGTAAAATCAATCTCTGGAGAACAGTTAGGACCTATGGAAGCGGACGGGTTCTCAAACACCGTTGGAGGCTCTGGGGTTTGAGTATCGGGGATCCATGCTTAATTCACGGTTCAGCGACAACTCTACCACACGAAGCCATAGAGAAATACGGGATCACTAAGAAAGACCCCCCAAATTCTAGATTAGCATTTCTCGGAACGGATTCCGAGGCTATGAAAACCACGATATGGAGAGGTTCTGAGCTGACCAATGTCGCCCTATCAGAATCGGCTTTCGAGACTACGGTTTTACCTGTTGTAATGACGCTTTTCGCAACCACTTTCAGCATAATTTGCTATCTGGCTCTCTGACACTTTGTTATATCCTAAACTAGGGAGCACAAAATATGGAGGGGCGTCTAGCTAAGTTTGGCCGGGTCGCTCACAATAGAAGAGCAACTATCATCGCCATATCGATATGCTCACTAGCGATATCTGGCGTTCTAATTGCAGGCGGAAATCAATTCGCCGACGGAAATCAGCCACCTGCAAGTATAGAGGCAGGCCGCGCGCTGGAGTTGGTTAGTGAGGAATTACCAGTCACATCCACGAACACAGTCACATATATCTTCACACACGAGAGTAAAAGTTGGAATGATCCTGAATTCAAAAACTGGGTTCTAGAGGCTATAGAATCCCTTGATGAAATACCACTGGAGACTCTCAGCATCTCCATGGCATATGACGATGAGGAGAACCCTCTTCATTTGGCGCAGCACGTGTCCGCGGACGCCAAACGCACAGCAATATTCGTCCAGTTCGGAGGCTCAGAGCACGAAGTTGAAACAGCTCTGGATGAAATAAAAAATAGCATATCTTCCGAGAATCTTGAGGTTCTCGTAACTGGCAGCCTCGTAATCAACAAGGACTTCGATCGTCTTCTAGAGCAAGACCAAATTAGAGCGGAGATAATAGGGCTGCCAATATCCTTTGTGATACTGCTATTCGTTTTTGGGACCTTCACCGCCGCTGTCCTTCCAATGGCAATAGTCGCATTGATGCTTCCCTTGGCCATCGGGTTATCCTTCTACATATCCGGGCATTTCCCAATGACACAATACTCAACCAGCATGATATCTCTAATAGGCATCGCCGTGTCAATAGACTACAGCCTATTCATGATCAGCCGATTCCGTGAGGAGATAGATGCTGGAGCCTCCACAGAAGATGCCTTAGCCACGATGATGGACACTGCAGGACGCGCGATTCTTTACTCAGGGGCAACTGTTGCGGTTGGACTTTGTAGCCTGTTTTACTTTACCCAGACCCATATGCCGTCTATGGGGATGGGCGCGTTCCTAGCTGTTTTAGGGGCTCTGCTATATTCTTTGACGATATTACCGGCTTTGCTTTCTTATCTGGGACCTAGAATAAATTCGCTAAAAGTCCCTATACCTGGGGCAAACCGTAAATCCAGATTCTGGGAAAATTTTTCGACGAGAGTCATGAAGAATCCAATAAGATGGCTGCTACCAGCCATGGCTGTTCTCCTTTTACTGGGCTCACCGTTCCTCCACGTGCAACTTACCGCAGGAGGAATCGAAACCCTTCCTCCGGATTTGGAATCAAGACAAGCTATTGAGATACTTGAAGATGAATTCCCCGCCTTCACAGCATCAGTAATTCCGTTGGTGGTCGTATTTGAGGAAGATCAAGATATCTTCTCAAAGGCCCTTTCTCTCGAAATATCAGAGATGTGCGAAAGCATACGCGAGACTGAGGGTGTGATTTCGATGGAACATCCATTTTGCAACCCTTCACTCTTCGACTCTGAATTCGACCAGTGGCCCTCAGAAGCGATGGTAACTTGGAACGCCACGGTCTCTCAGGAAATTGCCATGCTCGATGTTGCAACTTCGTACCGAAGTGGCACAGATGAGGCCGAGGGGCTCATTGGCGACTTGAGAATCCACACCGAGTCCTCTGAACAAGAGGTACTAGTCGGAGGATGGTCTTCCTTCGAAGTCGATATGAAGGAACATCTCTCAGATAGAATACCCGTTGTTCTTGCCTTCGTACTCCTATTGACGATGGCTTTGGTGTGGCTGCAGGTGAGATCGATCGTCGTACCAATCAAAGCCGTCTTGATGAACATTCTCTCTGTCTCCGCTTCCTTCGGCCTCATGGTGGTTGTTTTCCAGGATGGACTGCTCTCCAACACACTGAACTTTTCTCCCCAGCCACTGGACTTGATGGTCCCGCCTTTGGTATTCGGCATCGCTTTCGGTCTTTCCATGGATTATGAGGTTCTGATGCTATCAAGAATACACGAGGCATGGAAAGAAACAGGGGATAACACTCTCGCGGTAGCGACAGGCCTCCAAGCCTCTGGTAGCTTGATAACAGGGGCTGCAGCCATAATGATCGCAGTGTTTTCTGGTTTCATATTCGCTGATGTGATGATTATCAAATCAATCGGCCTTGCCTTGGCTGTGGCGGTTTTCGTTGATGCGACTATAGTCCGTGCGATAGTAGTCCCATCTGCAATGCGTTTGATGGGCAAGGCGAATTGGTGGTCACCGAACTTCGGAAAGAAAGCCTGAGCGCCTACATCGACAGAGACGCTAAATCAGTCAAATCGTTGTGAATGCTGACGCGAATTAAAATCAGTATCCTCCCGACGAATTAACATGAGGGCACTCTCTGTGATGTTCCTCTTAGTTTTCACCTCATCAATCGTAACAGCCGATATCTACACGATATATGGCATAGTAAAATACCCAAATAACACCGCTGTGCAGTATGAAGAAGTCGAAGTGCAATGTGAGCCCCACGCATACGATTGTTCGAAATTCTCGGGTGAGGAGGGCATGAGCGACTTCGGTGGCGGCTATCGTATAGAATTGCCAATTGATGATCGCGACGAGGGTGTAAAGATACTGCTTGTTGTAAAAGGTGAAGTCTTCGAGCATCAAATATCTCTTCAGAATGGATCCCAAGACGGGCCAGATTACTATACGTCTCTCAACATCACCTTGGAACAGGAACCGCCCATATCGCCATTATCAACAGGTTTGGTCTGCGGTACGCTGTTCTTCATTCTAGTTTTTGCCAATGTATTGGTAAGAACCGGAAGGCAACTTATGACATCTGAGGGCCGACAGAGATTCCAAGGACGTTCTCCGATGCCGATTACAACATGTCCGATTTGTAGTGGTAAGATTCGAAGACACTTGTTAGTTAGACATCTGATAGTCGAACATGGAATCTCGACAGACAAGGCGGGCGCATTGGCAGGCTTGCAATTCTCAGACGAACGTCAAGATTTGAACTAATGAAAGACGTATTACGCACTCGCAGTAAATTGGAAGTCTATTTCAATTGGTTACACGACAGGAATGCATGTCCCTTCCCAGACGTGCCATGGATGAGATGGGTCTCTCAGTTTGTTGTCTTATGTGCGACGCTCCTGATGATTATGGGACCAAGCGCTGCAAGGTATGTATTGAAAGACACTCCATCGCAAGGAAGGCACTCTTCACAGAGAGGGCATCGAGCCCAATTCAGCAACTGGCAAGAAAACTCGCTTCCATGCTTCAGAACCCGGGTGATCATCTGGCCGATCCAATTAATGGGCCACATATGGCGCTCTATCAGGAAGCTCTATCAAATCACCAAGGAACATCCCAAGCAGAGACCACGGAAGACGTGGAGAGACTATTCGAAGAAGCAAAATCGAAAAGAAAATCATCCCCTATAAGGGACATAGCAAATCAGAATCCATGGGCGAACCGTAATCCCGATCGCGATGAGATAGAAAGAGCTCTTGAAGCACTGGACATTTCAGAAAAAGCCCCTGAGTGGTGGGACGAACTCAGCGACGAGATCGAGGCAATAGAAGAGATCGTGGAAGAATGATAAGGCCATATCTTCCAATTGCAATACAATGATTTGAAACTAGACAAGATACGGTGCGGTCATATGTCGGAGGACAGAGACCCGCGCGCTTGGTGGTTCGATGACGATCCGATTGATCGATTTCAAAGAAACAAATCTCACCAGTCAGCAAGGGATGACGGCAAGTGGAGACAGCCCAGAGGAGTCAGAGTAATCCAACCATCAAGAACAGGAACGCCGTTTAGTCGCATATTCGGTTCCGAACCCGTGCCGTTCATCAGCACAGTGCCAAAAAGAACCTCGGTGTGGCACTTCTCAAAGAAGGAGATATCCGACCTCGGACTAGCAACACTCGCATTCACCGTGGCACTTGGATTCATGTTCTCGGGGCGCATTACCGGCGCTATGGCGAGTCCGGCTGCCTTTGTGATCGGCGCAGTGAGGTCGCTGTTCACCATAGCGCCTGCCTTCATACTGCATGAGATAGCACACAAGATAATGGCGAAGAGATACGGTTGCTGGGCCGAATTCAGAGCCGACCCCTCGGGGCTGAGATTCGGAGTCATCCTCTCAGCCCTCACCGGAATAGTATTCATGGCTCCTGGTGCGGTAATGGTGCTGGGCCGAACGACAGTCTCTCAGTTCGGCAGAATTGCGTTAGCAGGACCAGTAACGAATATCGTTCTTTGGTCCTTCGGTGCGGCCACTATTCTAATCGGCGAGGTCACTGGTTTGGAATCAGATATTACCAATGCACTCCTTGAGACTTGGATATGGGGCAACGGCGCACTCGCCCTGTTCAACATGATACCATTGGGCCCACTTGACGGAAAGAAGATCAAGACCTGGTCCGACACGGTTTTCTGGATATGGCTTGTGATTGCCGCCGGTACGATATATGCGAATCTGTTCATTCTCGGCCCGATATTGAATCCTGTGACTTGATTTAAACGAGAGCATTGTAGATCGGAGCCTCGTCACAGTGGAAGAAGGTCAGCATAGCCCACCAAGTGATCATATCCAGACTGTTCACGACATTCGCAACCCCTGTATTCTCGTCCCCGTATTCTTTCCCGGTCGTATCCATCCAGTCCTCCATCTCCTCCAGGGTGTCGCATACCTGATGATAGCACCAGTAGCCGTCCACCAACCCACCGAAGCCTACAGTGACGGTGCCAAGATTATCCTGGAAGCTAGCATGATCGCTCCTCGCTGTGGTATCCTCGTACACGATTACCTCTGGTCTATCCATGTCCAGCCAAACGTC
>TARA_B100001113_G_scaffold263853_1_pt1 | contig 26961 bp, 29 predicted proteins | sample TARA_B100001113 | Tara Oceans TARA_B100001113 (sample SAMEA2622402) | marine metagenome | biome: marine biome (ENVO:00000447); feature: deep chlorophyll maximum layer (ENVO:xxxxxxxx); material: "saline water (ENVO:00002010), including plankton (ENVO:xxxxxxxx)" | depth 50 m | reverse complement strand
TGATATTCCCCTTCGACTTCATCAAGTAGCCTTACAGTATCGTTGTCTGGGAAAAAGGCATCTTCAGAATTGTCAAATTCAAGGAACATAGCCATAGAGCTTAGAGCAAGTGTGCAAACCAAGCCGATTGCCAATATCGTACGAGGCCTGTCTATGCAGATCGAGGTCATTCTGTCAAATGGGTTTTCCATTTCATGCCCACATCCCAAGGGTATCGCGTAATGCACTTTCGAGATCACTGTGTGTGAACTCGTACCCTTGCTCCTCGAGCCTTGAAGGAATAACATGTTGCCCTTTTGTTAGGAGATTGTCTCCCATTTCCCCAAAAAGAATCTTCACCACGAATGAAGGAAGAGGAGCGATTGCGAGTCTTCTGAGAACCCTACCAAGCGTTTTTGAAAACTCTCTCTGACTCACAGGATTCGGCGCTGTCAGGTTGTAAGCTCCGGACGCTGAAGAATCCATCAGTAATTCGTGCATTGAATATATTTGATCGTCCATCGATATCCAAGGCATCCATTGTTTTCCTGTCGCAATAGGCCCCCCAGCATTCATTTTGAAAGGAAGAAGCATTTTTCCAAGGGCACCCCCAATTCCGGAGAGAACGATTCCAGTTCGTAACCAGATGGTACGTATTCCAGACTCCTCTGCTGGTCGCGCGGATTCTTCCCACGCCGAACATACTTCAGCAAGATAGCCAGTGCCTGGCTCTGACTTCTCCGTTAAACCCTGCTTGTCAGAGTGCCCATAGAATCCAACTGCACTGGCAACCATGAAAACTTCAGGCGGTTGCTTGAGATTCGCCAGAGTTTCTGCAAGAAGCGAGGTACTTTCTGTTCTGGAGGTCATAATTTTATTTTTTCTTTTGGCTGACCACCTACGATCACCAATCCCCTCGCCACCGAGGTGAATTACAGCATCGAAACCCTCAATCATACTGCTATCAATCACCCCTTTTTCAGGATCCCATTCAATCTCTGTGTTATCCTTCACTTTTCTTCTAACTAGGCGATAGACGTCATGACCACCAGTATCGAGAAAGGCGACAAGTTGAGTTCCGATAAGTCCGCTAGAGCCTGCGACCAATATCTTCTTCCTGTCCATTGATCTATATTTCTGGTGTCTTTTCATGTCTCTTTGAAGCCTTATCTCTCTGGCCTTGAACATTCTGTCAATTCTTTGAGTAACGAGGCGACCACCCAGAACACGATCAACAATTTCCCCAAGAAATCCGAAAGGAACTTTATAATCCACTTTATCAGTTACCGTGGTGACTCCATTTTCTTCTTCAAACAGATGCTCATGATCCCATTTCCAGAATGGGCCCTTGAGCATGGTTTCCCCGAAAGATCGCGGCGGGTCATATTTTGTGTGCTTGGCGTGCCAAGTCATTTTTGCTGGCCCCATCACGAATTTCATGACACGCTCGGATCCAACCTCAGGTATTTCCGGGTCAGCCCTCTTTTCTAGAACTAATTCCCAGGGAGGTGTCAGTCGGTGAAATGCTCCACGCCTCTTATGCCAATCAAATACTGTTTCTATGGGGGCTTCGGTTGACGTTTCATGAGTGTATGATGTCATTATTTTCCACTCCGTGGAGTAGCACCAACAGACCATTGTTCGAGATATCCATCAAGCTTCAGCTTTCTTTTTGTATTGGAAGATGACATGTATCTCACACTGCCGAATACTGGCCTCTTCGGGCCCCATGGCCTGTCATGCCTCCCCATGACCCAGAAGATTCCTGTGTAACTGTTCGGATCTCTTCCATCTAGGGCCCACCGATCATTCAGTTTTATCATCCATTCAGCGGCTATTGCAGGAGAGGGTGCCCACTCGAGTATTCTCTTCCCCCACAGCATTCGAAGATAGTTGTGAATTAAGCCCTCTTCCTTGAGTTGCCTCTGAGCTGCATTCCATACCTCATCCTCTGTTTCAGCAGCCTCTATCTGGTCGAATGTGTAGGCTTCTGCCCTATCCTCTGCATGATCGTTGAGCGTAGCCTTGGCCCAATCTGGAATTGATTTGATTGAGTGATGGTCATCCCTGTGGAAGGCGAAGTTATAGCCGAGTTCTCTCCATGTTATTAGTTGATCAACGAACGCTTCTGAACTGGCAGATAAGCCCCACCAACCTGCTCTCGATCCTCTTCCGGTGGTGTCCTCATCTAAATCAGCCGGAGTCCAACCCTCTCGTTCGAGAATAGCATAGAGTATCTCGTAAGAGGAAATGTAGCCAAAGTGAATCCAAGGCGATAGACCGCTTGCTGCACCGTCGTCAGTATCGTTCCTACCGACGTCGTATCGGTCTAATCGATTGATTAGGAATGAGTCAAGTACTCTCCGTGCCTCTGAGGATCCGCCTATTTTCGTGGGTATCGATTGGACCTCATGATCTATGTCGAGTGGAGCCAAAGCTTTCCTCCCAATAGAACGACCTTGTGCAACCCTCCACATCCACTCCAGAGGGGTATGTTCGAAATCTACTTCTTCTAATATCTCTGATAACTTTGCTGGGTCTACAGTTAGATCTGTTTCCACGCCCTCTAGCGGCATGGCTTTTGGAGACGATTCAAACGCCCTTAGTAGATTCTTTTGCATGTATCTTCGGAAGGAATGTGCTGTCGAAAACTCCTTTTCCGACATTTGCATTGGTAAAACACCAGTCGAGTCTACAGCCTCCAACCTCACTGAGGTTGTTTCTTCAGCCCGTTTCATGACCCAAAGGGGTAGGTAGGTTGGATAATCATCTATTACCATCGCGGCCGAGCGTTTTGAGACCCTGCGCAGCAATCCATCTCCAGGGTCCTTGTGATTTTCTACCCATGGCATGTAGCTTACAGGTAGATCATCGAAGACCGATATGTTCTCTACTAACCCTTGTACCATGAAAGTGACGACTCTTTCAGAGGTCCATCGATGACGGACAGATACGCCTTCCACTATCAAGAGAGGCTTGTTGATGCTAAGCGAAATTTCAACAGCGCGCTCCAGCGCTGCGTTGTACCTGTATCTTCTTGTGGCAGTCATCCAGTAGACTACGAAATCACCAGACATGTTGACTGGAAGGTCCTTGAGCACCCTTATTCTGGGCTCTAGCCTCGAATCCTCGGATTTGAGTAAGCCTGCCATGTGGGTTGTTGTAAGAGTTTTCAGATATGAACGACTGTTCTCAGAAAATGAAAATTTCAAACAGTATTTCATAAGATAACTGCATGCCAGAGAGTTTGAAATGACCATCCAAATTGACTCCAAGGAGAACAAAATAGCATCTGATGCGGAACTTCCCACTGAGTATGGGAATTTCCGAATAAGGGTGTTCGAAAGCCCCGATGGAAAGGAGCACGCCACATTGTACACAGGCGATTTTTCAAAGGACGATAATCCTCCTCTCGTAAGAATCCATTCAGAGTGCCTCACAGGCGACGCCTTTGGATCCTTGAAGTGTGATTGTGGCCCACAACTCGAAGCCTCCATGCAGCGAATCCAAGAAGAAGGCAAGGGAGCGATAGTGTATCTCCGCCAAGAAGGCCGGGGCATAGGACTGTATTCCAAAATACAAGCCTATGCACTGCAAGATCAGGGCCATGACACACTGGATGCCAACCTCTTGCTGGGACTTCCAGCGGATGGCAGATCGTATGACGTTGCAGCAGAAATGCTCAAGGACATAGGCTTGACCAAGGTGCGACTGATGACTAATAATCCCTTGAAAATCAAGGGCCTAGAGGAGCACGGCATCGAGGTGCTGGAGAGACTTCAGCATCAAAGCGGTATTGGGCCTGAAAACATGCAATATCTTGCAACCAAGAGACGGCGAATGGGACATCTACTGAATATTGACCTCAAAACAGATTGAACATTTAATATCCACACTGCAGGGGCTTCAATATATGTCGTCTCTGATAGGCACAAATGCCCCCGAGTTTTCGCTGGACTCTAGTGAGGGAGACAAATTCGATTCAACAGAGATGAAGGGCCACTGGTATGTACTATTTTTCTATGCAAAAGACGGTAGCCCGACATGCAAGAGAGGCTGCCTGAGCTTCAAAGAACAATACCATCTGTTTCGCTCGCTAGAACCTCCTGTTGAGATTGTGGGTGTAAGCCAGGACACAGCAGAGGATCACAAACAATTCAAGGAAGAGCTTGAACTCCCGTTCAAGCTTCTCTCCGATGAGGATAGGGCAGTAGCAGATGCATTTGGCGTGCCCGTCCACCTTGGGAGATTCCCCGCAAAGTCCTCTTTCGTCATCGACCCCGAGGGGATCATCAGGCATGTTTACGATTGGCAATTTAGACCGCGTCACCATGTAGCTAAGATTCTTGATGCGCTATCTTCAATTACGGAGTAATATACATGCAGTGGAGTCAGGTTCTATCAGACGCAGGACTATCGGACAGGGAAGTAAATGCAGTCATGGTCCTGTCGAGCAAGCCAAGTCTGAAGGCTAGTGAACTCGCAAAGGAACTTGGTACGACCCGGTTGGATGCGTATAATTCCTTAGAGCGCCTGCAGTCTATCGGCTTGGTCAAAACAATTGCAGATAGACCAATGAGATTCTCTTGTCCACCGATTCATGATGCAGTTTCTCATCTGATCAACATACGTAGTGAGCAGTTACAGAAAATACAGACAGGTTATGAGACTCTCAAATCTTCATCACCGACCCAAGATCAACCTCAGGATGATGAAGCAGATTCCACGAACCCCAAATTTGCGGTTCTCAAAGAGAGAACCCACATTATGAATAGAATAGACAAGATGGCCTCTGAAGCGAGCCAGGCTCTTACATTGGTCCTCGGAAAATTCGGGATTCTTCATTTGTGCAGGGGTGCGGCGCTTGGGAGTGTAAACAACGCTGCAGAGAGGGGCATAGACGTTAGAGTGCTCGCACAACTAGACAGGAGAACCATACGCTTCTTTTCGCAACTGCATGATGATGTGGAAATCAGACACACCAAGGATTTAGAAGCACAAGGCGCAATCATGGATTCCAGTGAGACGATTCAATATCTGAACATGGAAGAGAATCCAGTCGGAAGGGGCAAAAATGACGCCGCGTTGATCGTAGAATCAGAGCCATTTGGGATATCTCAGAGAAATCTCGTGGACTCCATTTGGGATGATGCGATACCATTCGCTGCAGCTTCAAAGAGATTTACTGAAGATCGTATCGTCGACCCACTCAGGGTAACACTGGAGGGTGGCTCCTTCCTAGATCGTTTCAGAGAGGTTTTGGAAATAGAAGAAGATCTTCCAGAAGAGGATACGCCCTTCAATCCTGATGCATTCCTAGCATCAAGCGGTGAAATAAACAAAGCCAGAAGGAAGCTTTCAGCAGGCGGAGTTGAGGAGATGTCTTCATTCGGCATCAATTTAGCTGATATATTGAGGCAGGTAGGCACGAGAATTGGAGAAGAACTCGCATTTTCTTTGAGAACGATCGACGGCGATATTGAATTCCTCAATGAAATGATGGACTGGTGGGAGCACGCTGGTTTGGGCGAATTATCCTACGGAATAGACCCAGAATTCCACATAAAAGCGATGCTCGTAGAAGATTCCGGGCCTCCTGATTCACTCCCACTCCATTCGTTAGATGGAGGCATCATCGAAGGAGCTCTAAGCGCAAGATATCGAGGAAAAGATGGAGTGAATGTAAGGAGAGAACAAGATGTTGACGGTTCACTAATCTACACCCTAGAGATGCTCGAATGAATAGAATTGTGTTCGCGAGTAAGAACGGTCAATTATAGCGTTAGTCACTTTGGGTGGCAATATGAGAGTACTGACCTTTCTGAGGTTCATGCGACAGATTTTCAAATCTGGGCCAGCAGACCTAAATTGGATTCAATCTCAGGGACTTCTCGCAGTGAAATTGGCCCAAATATTCGCCCTCAGGAGCGATCTCATCCCTGTCGATAAGTGCCGCCAACTTCAGCAACTGTACCAACACGCGGCAAGCATTCCTGCCGAGGATGTATTCGTCAGCATCGCCAAACGTGCCGAACCAGGATTCCTCGAAGCGTTCGAGGAAATCGATGAGATTCCTCTTGCAGCAGCATCAGTCGGTCAAGTTCACCGCGCCCGCCTAAAAGATGGCCGTGATGTTGTCATCAAGGTTATCAAGGCCCAAAATGAGAAGTCATTCAGGCGAGATGTCAAGAGAATGCGACGGTGGCTCAGAATATGCCTCATCTTCATGCCAAAACTTAGGAAGGTTGGTAATCCAGTCGCGCTACTAAACCATGTTGCAGATTATACTACTAGGGAATTAGATCTGAGAAATGAGATTAAAGGTGCAAGGGAACTTGAGGAAATAAAAAATAGAGTAAATGCGGATTTTCCAATGGATCTGTTGAGATTCCCGGAATATCATGCTAATCTTTCAAACAAAGACATACTCGTTTCTGAGTTTATCAGGGGGGACTCACTTGAAGATGGGATTGAGAGTGGGACACTATCCTGGTCCACACTCCTTCAATTATTCAGGATACACGGTGCCTACCTTTTCGGCATCGGCACATTCCATGGAGATTTACATCCTGGAAATTGCATTATAGACGAAGAAGGTAGATTTGTTTTTATCGATAACGGGGCGATATGCCATGCTCCTGTGCATGTGAATAGGTCCCTGTTCAAATTTTTCCAGCATTTGTCTGATCATAAATTCGATGAGGCGTTTAAGGCCTTGCTGGAGTTATCGGAGAGACCAACGGATGGACACAACACTAATCGCTACATGGAGAAAATGCATGATATATACCATGACTTTGAGATGAAAACCGTAGGAGAACAAAGTCTTACTAGAATCATGATGAAGACGGTAAGATGTGCTGTTGAGGAAGCAGGCGCAGAATTCGGCGAGGAAGCATTCCCAATAATTAGGGCCCTGATGTACCTAGACGGATTGGTAATCAGGACACATCCCAACGTGCGGCTAATCTCAGCGATGGGCCCATATCTAGATGAATTTAGGAATAATCTTCCCATGGAGAACGAGGTGAATGCGGCATGAACATACCCGATTTCGCAGAAAAGCCGCTTCATCCCCCCGTCGAATGGCTGGGCAAATGGATGAATGAAGCAAAAGAATCAGGGGAAATAGAACCGACGGCAATGTCACTTTCCACAATAAGTAAGCACGGTGCTCCTCGTTCCAGATTCGTACTTTGCAAAGGGGTATCTGAAAATGGGATTCTGTTTTTCACAAACTTAAATTCCTCAAAAGGAAATGAAATAGCTTCGGATCCCAGAGCATCAATCGCCTTTCACTGGCCAATCCTGAATCGACAGGTAAGGATAGAAGGGCTACTAAAAATGACTTCCGACGAAGACGCTGACTCATACTTCCAAACCAGAAGTCGCCTTTCTAAGATAGGTGCATGGGCCTCCAATCAAAGCCAACCACTCGAATCCAGAGAGAGGCTACTCGAAGCAGTCGACGACTACTCATCGAAATTCATTAACGATGTACCCAAGCCAAATCACTGGTCGGGCTTCCATCTTCAACCATCTGCTTGGGAATTCTGGCAAGGTCACGAAGGCCGGCTTCATGATCGCTGGACAATACACAAATTAGATGATGATTGGTTGTCGTGGAGGCTATATCCATGAGTAACGTAGCTTGGATTACAGGCGCATCCGGGGGAATTGGGCGAACCGTGCTCGAGAGGCTATCTGCCCAAGGCTGGACAATAATAGCCTCGAGTCGTGATCGTGATACTCTAGAACAACTTTCCTCACAATTAGACAATATCTACATTCTACCTGTCGATGTTACTGATGATATAGCAATGAAAGATGCAGCGGGCCAAATAAAATCTGAATTTGGTCGACTCGATGCATTGGTACATGCAGTAGGATCAATTCTTCTTCGGCCTCTTCATGCGACTAGCGTCGAACAATTTCAAGATACAATGTCTCTAAATTTGACTTCTGCCTTCTTGGCGATGAAATACAGCGTGCCAATCATGATGAAATCAGGGGGCGGAAGGATAGTTCTTTTCTCTACTGTGGCTGCTAAAATTGGTATGCCCAACCATGCTTCCATCAGCTCAGCCAAAGCAGGTATAGAGGGCCTCGCCAGATCCGCGGCCGCAGATTATGCAAAGAGGAGCATAAAGGTCAACGTAGTCGCACCGGGCCTAGTAGAGACTCCGTTGTCTCAACATCTGCTTTCCAATGAAAACTCAAGATCCATTTCCGAGAATATGCATCCCATGGGAAGAGTGGGTCAGCCGCAAGAAGTGGGATCATTGGTTTCATGGCTGATATCCGATGCACCCGACTGGATGACTGGGACAGTAATACCTGTGGACGGTGGACTTGGCAACATCCGATCTCAGGAGAGCCGGAAGCCATGAGCAAACCCACAGTTCACATCATCGGCTCAGGAATATCCGGGTTGAGATGTGCAGAGATGTTACTGGAATTTGGATTAGAAGTCAAAATATACGAAAAATCAGAAAAAATAGGGGGGAGAATGAGGACAGACTTAGTCGACGGCTTTCTTTTAGATAGAGGATTTCACGTTATGCAGACAGGATACCCACATAGTAAATCAAAAATAGATTTCAAGGCCCTTGATGCTAGGTCGTTTAATCCAGGTGCAAGGATAGTCAACATTGCTGGTGGGAAACCGAGAATATCAACATATGCAGATCCTTTTCGAAGACCACTATCTTCCCTCAGGCTACTCGGAGCTGAGCGTTGGTCAGATTTGATCGGGATGGCCAAAATGAGGATATCCTTGAGTAGAATGGACATAAAAAATACATTCAACCAAGGGGACGCCTCCACATATGAATATCTCCGCAGTTTCGGTCTCTCTGATTCATTCATCGACAGATTGCTAAGACCCCTGTTCGCAGGGATATTCCTTGAATCGAAATTAGACACAAGCGAGCGGCTTTTTCGTTTCATATTCTCTTCGATGTCCAAGGGCGACATGGTCCTACCCAGAGACGGCGTTGCAGCATATCCGAATTATCTGGCGAAAAGCATCGGATTTGAACGAATCTCACTTTCTACAAGTGCACATGCGGACGACCCAGTGACGATTAACATAGGCGGACATAGAAAAATAGTCGACCAAGTCGTCGTGGCCCATACCCCTCCGTCGGAAGAGAAGTTAATGAGAGGAGTTTGGACGGTGTATTTCGATTCTCCGAGATCTCCATTTCCGGGCAAATTCTTACTATTGAATGGCGATTATGAAATCGGGAAAAATGCAATAGCACACATGGCAGTTCCATCAGATGTCCAACCGTCATATGCTCCAGAGGGCAGATCTTTAGTGGTGGCAACAATCGTTGGTGATGCCGCTGATTCTCTGAATCTGAGTAATGGGAAAGAAATCGAATCACGTGCTAGGAAAGAGATAGAACAATGGTTTCCGGATTGCGAGAATTGGAATACCCTAGATGTTCAATATATTAGCGCAGCACTCCCTTCTCATGGGGCGGGAACAGATTTGTCCTACTCGAAATCCTTCGATGAGAATGGCATCATTTACTGTGGGGACCATATCGCGCATGCAACTATGCAAGGTGCGATTAATTCAGCCGAATCGGCAGCCAAGGAGGCCATCAGGAGAATTCTAACCTAAGTAACTACTAACCATTGAGCCCAGCAGCAAGCGCATGGCAAGTAACCCTCTCATGCTAACAGGAGGTGTAATTTGCTTGCTTTCAGTATCTTTATTGTTGGTTGCGGGATCATTTAGCAACAAGGGCCTTGAAAGCCTTGAAGACTTAGAAGAGGTCGAGTACAACATCTATGACTACTACTACGGCTCATATCACGAAGGGAAAGAGGCCACCGATATTACATTCGAATTCATCGACGAAGATGGCCAAGGAACCATACCTTGGATAGTAATGGTCCATGGTGACTATTCCGATGACAATGAGGATGGACTAATCGATGTGTGTGAGGATCTGACTCTCGTAATCCATGATGGATCAAATGGCACGAATTTGACAAATGAGAATGTGGGTAATCTCGATTGTAATTCTGGAAATGAACCCAATGACGCTGAGCCAGGTGATGGATTAGTAGATGTGGGGATCATCTGTGACACATTTTATAGAGACCAAAATTGTAAGGCAGGCCAAATATTTACAGTAGCATTGTACGATAGCAATGGCACCAAGATTCCATTCACATTGTATGACAGCGATGCTTCGATTATTGCATTTATTGGGTTGGCTGGAGAGGAGGCAGTGGAGGGAATCACAGCTCTGATTGGCGCCAGTATGATAGGATTATTCTCTTGTTTTGGATTGTTCGCAGGTCTTATCATTTTCTTGCTCGGTCTGGTAATAGGCGGCAACTCACCCGAAAAGGTCGAATTCACTTACCAATTACCAATTTCTGAAACTTTTGGAACCCAACTTGACAAAGCAAATCAGACAAAAGAAGACTCAAGCGAATTTGAAGAAGGAGAATGGTGGGATGGGATCGTTAAAGATGATTGAACATCCTCTTCGCAAAAGTCTGATTGACTGGTATGATAAAGAGAAGCGTGATTTACCTTGGCGTAAAACCAACGATCCTTGGTTGATCCTCCTATCAGAAGTAATACTCCAACAGACTCAGGTGTCGCGTGGAATTGAGTATTGGAAGAAAATATCGAATCGATTTCCTACTCCCAAGGCACTTTCTGCAGCGGATCAAGAGGAACTCCTGACCCTCTGGCAGGGTGCAGGATACTATGCTAGAGCAAGAAGATTGCATGCTCTCGCCGTTCAAGTTTCCAAGCCATTCAATGAAGGCGGATTCGATGGCTCTATTCCTGATTCGATAGAGCAACTACTGCAACTTCCCGGAATAGGAGCATACACCGCTGCAGCTGTTGCTTCAATTGCTTTCAATCGACCAGTGGGGGTCGTGGATGGTAATGTTCGGAGAGTGGCCGCACGTCAGACTGGAAATCCGAACCCGGCTCAAGACTCCGTACGTACTTGGTCCAATTCTATGCTTATCCCAGGCCGTCCCGGAGATTCTAACCAGGCCATGATGGATCTTGGTGCAGTCATATGTAAGCCAAAGGCCCCTAAATGTGAATTATGCCCAATTATCAATACATGTGAAGGAAAGGCAGACCCATCAGCATATCCTGCTCCAGTAAAAAGAAAGAAATCAATCGAAAATTTCGACGCCGCTGTACTTCTTGATTCAGTTGGATGGCCTCGACTAATTAAGAGAGAAAAAACGGAGAGATTTGGAGGGATGTGGGGACCTCCAATGAGTAACATTTCCACCGATGGCTTGATTTCAGTTGGACAAATTGTTCATCAATTAACGCACAGGGAATTGAGGGTTGAGGTGTGGAAGGGTCAATGTTCGAAAGGTGTTGACCCGTCTTCTGTTCCCATGTCAAATTTAGATCGAAAGATCCTGGAGATAGCAGGCGCGATGTAAGCAGACAACACTAATTCATACGTCCAGATACATACCACAACATGTGAAAGAACATACATCCGACTCATGGAAAAGGGTCATGAAAAGCAGTAAACTGAGATACGGCCAAAAAAAAATGAGGACGGTTGGGACTACTCCTGTTATGCTTCTGAGGACAGAGGAAACTGTACATGCAACAGGCGCCCTGTGTAAGCACATGGCATGGCCACTGGCCTGGGGTGGCAAAGTAGACGAAGGTTGCATAACCTGTCCTCTCCATCAATCCAGGTATGAGTTAGAAACTGGCGACGTACGTGAGTGGTCTCCCTTCCCCTTATTTCCCGCGTATGGAAAACTCGTGGGTTCTATGCGGAAAAAGAGGCCGCTACAAGTGCACGAAGTACGTGAGACAGAGGGATGGATCGAAGTCAGATTATCATCTTAGGGCGAATCAATCTTTGGAATCAACACGAACCGCTGCGAGATGTATTGCTACCCCTACTGGCATCAGCATAACACCAAAGAAGATGGATGACGCTGCTACCCATCGGCTACTGTTCATTTCCAGACACCTCTTCCACATCCATCTTGTTACGACAATGTCCCCTGCGACAAAGTGTGCCCAGGCAGCAGAGGCGCCAGCCCTGGTACCAAGTAATTCGGCTAAGCCAGCAAGCACGCTAGCAGGTTTGGTAGAATCCATTGTAAACTCCACTAAGGCTTGCGGGTTTGAAGCCATAAGAGCCCACCATATTGCTATCGGACCAATGAAGAACAAAGACCCACTCATGACTTTCTTGGTCATGTCATGGTCAGGATAGAGGAGCATAGCGAACCAAAATGGTCCTACCCACATTGTCGAGAGAAAGAATGAGAAGTCGTATATATCCATATTAGCACCGTGTTAAATTTACCCCAAGGCTCCTTCGAAACTGACCAATTCATCCCAATCGGCCCAGTAGGAGTGATCTAGCGAGTCAACACTTCCATCGCTGCGATATATTTGGAGAGTTGGTGTAGATGGCTGATTGAATGCCTCGTAAATGCTTTGAGAGGAAGTCTGACCGGTGTCCAAATTTTTCACCCCAGCGTCTTCATTGGGAAGCATAACTGGCCAGGTAGAGGGGTGTTCTGATTCATCTGACACATATGTCGATACTACTTCTTCCTCACTTTCAAACGCAGCATATCTGTGAATCGTGATGACTCTTCCCTCCTCTATTGTTCCATTTGCTATGCCTGAGTGTATCATGTCGGTCCAATCATGGCATCCCCTGCATGTGGCTCCTACCCACAAAACAAGTACGTCTTTTCCATTGGAGATATCCTGTAAATCTGCTGTGCTTGATGAGTTATTGCTTCCATAATATGTTGAGGCCTCAAACGAGATTCGAGCGGGGGAATCATCCTCTGTGTCAATATCTTCTATGGATAGTTCAGGAGCAACACAACCAGATAATGAAGCAGACAGGAATGCAGCGATAATAACGAAACGCATCATGTCACCACGGTTGAGGGCCTCGCAGATATCTGATTCGAAGTCTGCGGTATTGGGTGCTTTGAGTGGGGGAACCATGTATCGACACCGTTCCATTCTGGGTGGATACCCATGTCAGCAAGAAGCAGCTTGCTGGTAATTCGTCCGGATTCGAATATTGTTGGTAGTCCGCTTCCGGGATGTGTACCTCCCCCAACGAGATAAAGCCCCTGCAATTCTTTGAATTTGTTTCCCGGTCTCAGGAATAGCATCTGATCTAAACTATGTGCTAGATTGAACACTGCGCCTCGATAAATGTCCGAAGCACCCCAGTCGTCAGGTGTCACAATAGATTCGCTTACGATATGTTCTTCCAGGTTTGTGAATCCTAACTTTTCCATTTGTTTGATAATCACGTCGCGATAATCGTGTTTGATGCTCTCCCAGTCGATTGAATCATTGACGTTTGAAACAGGAACCAAGACGTAGAGCGTGGAGCATCCCTCTGGGGCCAAACTGGGATCGGTTACGCAGGCATTCTGTACGTAGATTGAGGGGTCTTCCCAAGTAATTCGATGCTTTGTTATATCCTCGAGATTGGATTCGTATTCCTTCGATGCGTAGATTTGGTGATGAGGCTGGTCCCATGTTTTATCTGTGCCGATATACAGCATAAATGTGGAGCAAGAGTACGATTTTTTTGCCAATTTCTTATCGCTCCATCTAGGCCTTTTTTCATTGGGAACTAATGAAGTCATACCATTGGCAAAATCTGCGTTCATGATGACCCTGTCACATCGTATCTCGCCCTTGTCGGTATTTACACCCACGACGCGCTTACCCTCTAGAATCAACTCATTTACTGGCGTCGAAAGACGAATTTCGGCCCCCAGTTCAACAGCAATGTCCGCCATTCTTTCAGTAATGCTACCTAATCCACCCTTTGCGTGATAAATTCCGTGTTCGTATTCTAAGAAGGCCAAGATTGTGAACAAAGAAGGTGCTTGAAATGGGCTCATTCCGAGATATTTCGTTTGAAACGACATCGCTAGTCTAATTCGTTCATCCGGGAATAGCCGTTTCAAATCACTTGCAACAGTAGACCATGGCCTCATAACGGATGCTGCCTCGATCGCCTTTCTGCTGAATAAATCTGAAACACCATTCCAAGGGGACTGCAGACTTGACTTGCTCCTGTCTAGCTTTCGTCTATTTTCCAAGACATATTTTTTGAAACCGGCTGCATTTTCCTCGCCCGATAAACTCCTCACTCTCTCAGTCATTTCATCCAAATCGCTTGTAGCTTCGATAGAACCGCCTTTTCCGAAAACCAATTTGTAGGAGGGATCGAGAGGAATGAGCCCGAGCTCTTTATGGGCATCAAGACCTACTGCCCGGAATATCTCTTCGATAATTTCGGGGTAGTGAAAGAATGTGGGCCCTCGGTCGAATTTGAAACCGTCTTGCTCTATAATTTTAGTACGGCCTCCCACCTCTGCACATTTTTCTACAACAACCACATCAAGACCGGAGTGGGCCAGTAGCATAGCGCTAGCTAGACCTCCCGGCCCGGCACCAACAATCAGTACATCCGGATCAGATCTCTGAGAATCAGACATGGACTTCACTCTCCTCCTTTGAAAGGCCAAACCATCAGGGTAGAGAATGCAAGGCCCATTTTCTTCATGAATCCAAGGCTAAGACGTCGAGATAGAACATCGCCGTTTCTACGTTCTGCTTCGTCAAGAATCTCCCCGTAGACCGATGCCATGGTCGAGGGGCTCGACCTGGAGTCTGGTTTGATTAAAGGGAGGAGTCTGAGCGCGTTCTTCTGATGGGTTCTAACTCTGCTGATGTAGTGCCTCATGAATTCTTTCCATTTTCGACTCATTGGGAGATTGGAGTTGTACAGATCCTCATTTGATATCCCAAACAACTCGAGATCTTCCTTTGGTAGGTAGACCCTTCCGCGACCGAGGTCTTCCTGGATGTCTCGGAGAATATTGACCATTTGAAGAAAAATGCCCATTTCCTCGGCATGTTCTCTCGCATCTGGATTATCATAACCGTATATCTCAATTAGTGCTAAGCCCACTGTGGATGCAACTTTGTAACAATACCCCCTTAGGTCCTCAAAGGTGCGGTAATTCGTCGGGTAAAGATCATCTTCCATACCATCGATGAGCTGGTGTAGATCACTGATGCGTATGGGAAACCGACTAAAGGTATCCTTCAGTGCAATGAAGATCGGATCTTTTACTGACCGTCCTTCATGTGCGCGAGTTAGCATGTCCCTGTAGTGAATCAGTGCTCTTAATTTCAGAGAATGATCTGGCTCAGGGTTTGATCCCTCCGATTGTTTATCGATTGAAAGAATGAGTGATCTGTCGGCGGTTCTGACGTCCATCTTGCTAATTGTCTCTTGGTTGATATCGGAAAAATCAGGGAGCCAGTCCCCATCTGCGATGTCATCCACACGACGGCAGAACGCGTAAAGAGCATAAACGGCGTTTCTTTTCTCGACGGGAAGATGTCTGAAAGATCGCAAGAAAGACGTTGAGGCCGCTTTTGTGATATCTCTGCAAATCGCATAGGATTCAACCAAGTCTGAACTCTTCGCAGACCTTCGTCCCATGAGAACCATGTTGATGCAATATGACCATTCTCATTATGAAGGACTGTTTTATCCGGTAACAGTTTGGGAGTGCCTTGAAGCTCCGTGTAACATGTGAATTGGAGGTTTATCGGTATGCAACTCACAGATCTAGAAAGAGGAGAGGAGTCATGTAAAATGTCATTCTCTGATGGCGCTGAATACCAGGTCGAATACCTAGATCTCCGTCTAGACTGTCCGTGTGCCAATTGCAAACCAAGAAGAGAGAACCAGCAGAGAATGATTGAGTTTCAACAAGAACTAATCAGGCTAAGAATTGAGAAACCTTCCATCGAGATTGTTGGACACTATGGGCTCAAATTCATCTGGCCGTCAGGATGTTCTAGCGGAATATATAGTTTTGACATTTTGAGAGAGATAGCTGAAACAGAACCACACTCTCGGTGGCAACAATCATAGCGCTGACCCTCGACGCAGAATCATCGTGTCAGTGGTCTTTCCGACCATGACAGGTGATTCACATGGCCGCAGATCCTGATGAAGATGATGACCAAGTAGAGTGGGTTTCCTACTCAAATGCTGGTTATGGCTCCTCAGAAGAAGGCCTTTGGGAAGATGTCGTTCCAATCGAATCCCCTTCTGAAGAGATAGATTGGTATGATGAAAATCCCATCGAAGGCGAGTCTATGATCGAATGGGATGCACCCCCATGTCCTGCCCCCCTGGGGATAGCATACTTGGCCAGGATAGGATGTTGTGATTTCTGCCTTCACAGATTGGGCGGCAGGAGAACCGATGCCGTCGGTGCGGAAGGAGGCGCAGCTCTCAGAAAAGAGGCGGAGAGAAGAGATCCAGAAATCGCCCTTCAGGGTAGCACCGTCGAATGCCCAACTTGTGAAAATTTACTTGAAGACGTAAACAACGTATCGAAGATAATCTCGGCGGCCTGCGACGGACTTCAGTTTTCCACCATGCAGATTGGCGTTCATATTCCAAAAGATCTGATCGAGGAAGAAGATCGTATACGCTCCAGATACGGTGCACCGGGAAGCAAGCCATTGAAAGCATCATTTGTGGAAGAGGTGCAAGTCAATACATCGGACATGGTAAAAGATATCGAATTTGTCAGGGAACGCCCAGATTTAATGGTCTTGATAGATACTTTGACCTTACGAGTTGACGTTGATGTACGCCCAGTTTTCCTTTATGGAAGATATAGAAAATTATCCAGAGGTATTCCGCAGACCAGATGGCCATGCAGGGCGTGTCGAGGCCGCGACGGCGGATGTGAATCATGTGAATCAACAGGCCTTCAATACCCAGACTCAGTTCAGGACTTGATTGGAAAACCTGTCGCCGAACAAATGCAAGCTCAGGATACAGCATTTCACGGCATGGGTAGGGAAGATATTGATGTCCGATGCTTGGGACAGGGACGGCCCTTCGTCCTAGAGGTGAAATCCCCAAAGAAGAGAACTCCTGAATTTGCTTCATTGCTTAAATTGATTGAGGAAAATGCCGACGGACGAGTGGAAATCGATTCACTCAGGATATCCGACAGAAAAGAAGTAGCCAGGATCAAACAGACCAGATCTGAGAAAAGCTACACTATAAGATTCAAACCCGAATCATTAGAAGACCCTGACAAGGCATGCAACGACATACTTGCGCTATCGGGAACTATGATTGAGCAGCAGACACCAAAACGTGTCAGCCATCGTAGAGCCGATCGAAATCGAGTACGGAAGGTTGTATCGGTAGATCGAGTCGATGTAGTCGGCGATGAAATTGAAATGACTTTGAGATGCGAGGCTGGAACTTACATCAAAGAATTGGTGCATTCCGATGAAGGAAGAACCACTCCATCAGTTACAAGCATCATTGGCGTCCCATGCGAGGTCGTCTGGTTAGATGTCGAAGATGTGCATGCAGACTGAACTTCCCTCGGGAGATGAACTTAAACGCAGCCGGTAGGTCGCCGGCTCGCTGAGTTTGTCTCAGGGGGCCCATCAGACATGAAGAGAAGTCATGGAACACGTCAAGGGACTCGATCAATTCTGTCCCGCTCCAAATCTCAGAGAGGGAGAATAAACATCACCAGAGTGATCCATTCCTACTCGGAGGGTGACAAGGTGTCAATCGTGTTGGACGGCGCCCAGCAAAAAGGAATGCCTCATCGTCGTTTTCAAGGTGCCACCGGCACCGTCAGGGCAAAACAAGGACGAGCATTCATCGTCGATGTACATGACAAGAACATGGCGAAGACACTTATCGTCAGGCCTGAACATCTCCGGCCCGCTGACGGCGCTCCAAAACCCGAAGTGCCACGCCGCCAAGGGCAGAAAGTCAAGGGTGAAGCCACCGATGCTCCCGCGAAGGGTTCTACGTCAAAATCAAAGCAAGACAAGAAGAAGGCGGAACTTGAGCGTGTAAGAGAGCGTGCAAAATCCATCGATTTCAAGGTGCTTGGTACGGCGAAAGCCAGTGACAAAGACGACCTCCAAATCATCAAGGGTGTTGGCCCGTTTATTGAAGAAAAATTGAACGCTCTAGGCATTTACACATACTTGCAAATCAGCAAAATGAAGGGGGACCTGGAAGACCAAGTCAACGAGGCCATCGAGTTCTTCCCCGGTCGTGTGAAACGCGATCAATGGGTGAACCAGGCCAAAGATCTACTTAACGAAGAGGAGTGAATTAGATGTCTGACTCAAATGAATATGTCGATTATGCGAAGGTGAGGGACCTTCTCCTGTCTGCCCAAGAACGTCGCCAAGAGCTTTCATACGAACAACAGATGGCTCTGCAGCATTCTGAATGGGCCGCGAGCGCTCAGAGAGGTGGGATAAAGACCGATTCCAAAGTCTTCCTTGATCTATCGGCCGCCTTGTCGGCAAATGACAAACTTGGCGATCACCCGGACATATGTGCAAAGATAGCCGAGTTAATGCCTCTTAGTGTACATGCACTCCGAGTCATAATAGCCTCGAAGCGAATTGCAATGGATACTGATGAAGTCGAGTCAATTCTCGACATCGTACGCCAACACGTCCTTTGAAGCTGATAGAGCGATTCATCAATGAAATCCTCTTCCGCACATCAGGGGCGTAACACATGTCGGACGATCGAGAGGACGAAACTCCCGATGAAATGCAAGCTGAGTCCATGGTCAGAGTCCTCTCTGTCATCGAGCGCAGACCAAGAGGCATGGAGATTCATGGCCTCACCCACCCTGGGCTTTTCTTAGTACGTGCAAAAATCATGCAAAATGGCACTTTATCGTCCGATGTCGGTTGGATCCCAATAGAGGATGCCCGCATAGGACCACTTTCCAACATAAGAAAGAAAGACATCTCCCTGGACAATGAGGACGATTTGAATGGGGCTATCGTAGAATCAATAGCAATGGATGAATCAGTACACCTTTCATTCTTCAACAGAGCACAGCCAATATCTTTGAAGATGCACTCATACCAACTCCTCCCTGGAATCGGTAAATCAACAGCCCAACAGTGGGTCTCCAAGAGAGGATCTATGGGATGGAACGATCTTCACGGAGTCACTAACGCTATTGGTCAGGACGCTTCTAAATTGTTAGCCGAGAGATACGCACAAGAAATGGAGGATCCTGCACAATCTCCAAGATTGATTGATCTCGTTGTACGTGCTGGGGCTTAATTTTGTCATTAACTAACGGAGTTCGTGAAAATCCTTCCAGAATAGTCGATAGGTATCTCTCAAGATACGATATAGACCCAAATTTAGGTCAGAACTTCTTGACAGACCCGTCCCCTATCCACAAATCCATTCGGGCTGCATGTGATCTCGGGCTAGGCAATGATTCTCATGTCCTTGAAATAGGTCCAGGTCCGGGAGTTCTAACCATCGAACTTCTTCGTCTGGGAACCAAGGTCACCGCAATAGAAATATCTCCAGATGCATGTGACTTTTTAGAGTCAGAATTCAACTATGAACACTTCAATATATTCAATGAAGACGCTTTGAAATCACAATGGCCAACAGATATAACACATATTGTGGCGAACATACCTTACAGCATCTCCAGCCCTATTCTTGAAAGAATACAGGATTATCACCAATTAAATCCTTTAGAGGGTGTCTCATTACTCGTTCAACGAGAATTTGCTCATAGGATGGTCATGAAGAGTATTCCAAAAGACAGAGGCCCACTAGGAATCGCTCTTTGGCTTGATTTTGAATCTACGATTATCTCGGATGTCCCTTCTTCTTCATTCAGACCGCAACCCGATGTGACCTCCTCTATCGTAACTCTTCGACCTGTTTCCAGAACCGAACTTCAGGATGTAAGTAGGAAATTAATTCGAAGAATATCTACTTGGTGTTTTGGGAAACGAAGACGGAAGATTCGAACGTCTCTGAGAGATTTACCTCGGAGGGTGTTGAAGATTGGAAAATGGTCACCTGATGATTGGCTCCAGATATTGGATAATTTGGAAAAACAAGGTGGCGAACTTCAGGGCTTCATGGACAAACGCCCAGAGGAACTTACACCTGAACAGTGGACGTCTATTTGTCGCGTAATCTCAAGTTGACCAAAAATCATGTTTACCGTGACTTGAAATCCAAACCCCCTCTCCGCCAGACGTCGGAACGGCCTGGCCGGACCATCGTGAGGGGATTAAATGGCAAAGAAGGATACCTATCTCGCGTTACTAAGAAGAGGTATTGACGAGACTACTTCCCAACTACTATCTGAGTCCGGTTTGAAAATTGGGGACCTCAAGAAACTCGACGAGGAAAAATTAGTCAACAATTACGGTATCAAAAAGGAGATCGCCAAATCTGTCCTTGAATCTGTTAAATCCGGGCCCAGGGCATCAAGTAGACAGAGGTTCATTGCTGATGTAATTACGAAAAGCGGTAAGCCCAAGAAAGTTGACAAAATACAAGAACAGCGTTTCAAGAGGGAGCAAAAAGACCTTCTTCAGCAGCTAAATGAGAAGCGAGAAGAGCAGCGAGTAGCAAGGGTAGAGTCATTCAGGAATAAGAAACTAGTGATGAATAGGTTGGGAAAAACAGTCGAGTTGATTGTCAAATTAGAGACAATTTTTGATGAAGAGGCTAAATCTGAGCAACGTTCCAAACTCAAAGATCAGCTAGAGACAAGGGGCCTAGAAGCAGCACGAGATCACGAGATGTTGGAGCTGGATGGTACTCCACAAGACATTGTAGATTTCAGAAGGAAAATAGCACCAGTACTATGCCTTCATGCATGCCCGTACTGCGGTGATGAAATGGACCCTCGCGGATCTTCTATAATAGAGGACATACGAGATTACAAATTCGTTTGCTGGGAGTGCGAAGAAGAGTTCCACGTCGACCTCGCTACTACAATAGCTGAACGACTTGAAGATCCAGAGGCATGGGTAAAAATTGATCCAAAACGGGGCCCCAGAGACCCCGTCGCTTCACCTCCCACCAAAGCGAGTGCAGATGCCATTGCCGATCTGATGATACAGGAGATCGAGGCTACAGGTGCTGCAGCCACCGAAATAATAGCATCCACAGAAGCCAGCAACATTTCAGGAACACTAATGAGCATCGATGATTGGATAGATCAGAAACTCTCTGAAAAGGGATACATACAGGCTCAAGAACATCGCGAAGATTTCATCATAGCGACAGGAGCTGGAGCAACCAAGTTCAACAAGTGGATGAAGAAGGCAGGCCTTTACTTCAACAAACAGTCCGGCAAGTGGACTAGATGGGAAGATCGCTGAATGTTATGGTCGATTTACAAGATCCTAAAATTCTGGCAATCATCATTTTCGATATAATCGGAATCGGTGCGTTTGTGTGGTTTTTATCCAGCAGGCTTTCTTTGAAATTAAAAGTCATTGAACAAAGAAAAGAAAACAAAAGAAAACAAATCCTTGGGGAAGGGGGGAAAAGCCAATCCAATGCAGATACGAAAAATCGTTGACTAAACAACAAGACACCAATGAAATTCCATTCATAGTATCAGGACAAAGCAATATTCCACTCCGCAGCACCGGGGATATCTATAATCTCAAATTTTACAGAGGAAACGCCGCCCTGATCGCCAATTTCTTCTCTCAATAAGAATAGATCATGAAGGCAACACGGACAATGTGCCATTTTCGGCTTCAACCACATTTTCACAGCTCCGTTATCACTTATTGTAAGTTTTTGAACAATCGTCTCATCACTCATCGGATACCCGTGTGGGTCAGTCCTCTTCTTTAGAATCCGAGCAAGACTTCTAGCCGCGCGATCTCTTGTTGTCCCTGGCATATTACCACTCAGCATGTAGGGGAAAGGACTTGCCAGAAGTTAGACACTCAAGACCATCCTTTCCTGCAACCCACGTGTCTTCGGTCCCCACCGCCCCATCATCATAGATCACTTTGGGCTCTATTGCCATAATGCACCCCTCATGCATCGCCCTGTCAAAACCATTGGCTAGAACTGGTGATTCATCCAATTCCAACCCAACAGAGTGGCCGAGAAATTTTGCTTGGTGCGGATTCATTCCCATTAGGTGATCAGTATGCCCCATTTCAATAGCAAGATCCCTTCCTGATTCCCAAGCTCTCGAGCAAGTTTCACCCGAGCCAAGTTTTTTTACTACCGACTCTCTAATTTCAACCATATCATTCAGTCTTTCAATCCAGATTTCAGGTAATCTTCCGCAACTGAACATCCTCGTGCAGTCCGAAATATATCCTCGGTGCACATGGACGATATCCACTAAAACCGGTACTCCTTCCTCTATGCGTCTGTGACCCGATCCAAGTGGCGCCATCGGATTTGCACCAGAACCCCCTACAGCAGAATCGAAAAATGAGGGCACTCCTCCAGAACGCCCAGCAACAACAACTGCCCTGTCACAATCCATTGGCCAACGCCTCATTCTAATTCGCCCCCCAAATCCGGCTTTTCGACTCACCTCTTCGGCGACTGATGCGACATCTAATTCAGTCAATCCATTGCCGCATTTTTCTTCTATTGCAAGAAACATGTTATGATTTACAATTCCGGATTCCCGAATTCTGTCAATCTCCCATGAGCTCTTGGTTTCTCTGAGTTGATGGAGCATCTTAGACGCATCTTCTTTATGATCTTCAAATCCTGTGAGACACTTCGAAAGATATCTCTTCCGTGAATAGGGTAGCGTTGAATTGAGCATCGCTGGAGTCCTAGTGAGTCCTATCGATCTGAGTTCCTTTTCCAAATCTGTCGATCTCGGTTGTTGAACAACAGGGTCAGGTGAATCACTCCCTCCAGATTCCCAAATGGCCCTCGATAGTGACTTCTTCACCAAATGAGTGGTTTCCACATCTGAATCAGATGCCCCTACCACGAGTATACTCCTCTGCCTTCCTCCAGTTAGCCAATACAATTCAACGGGATCTTCTATCATTACGGATTCATATCCACTACTAGCCAGAGCATCAGAAACCACCTTTCTCCGATTAGCCAATTCAGATACGGGAACACGCCAATCTTCACCTTCCGGTCCGCATAGATCGAAGTTCATGCACCACCGTCTAAGTCCGGATGCATAGACAGTTCGGATGGTTCAAGTTCACCACACAGTCAAATCCAAGTTGTCAGAGGGCCCCCTGTGCCGAAAGTCCTCGGACTCGACGATATCAAGCTCGACGGTCTGAAGATTCTGTATCGTGCAGACCTAAATTTACCAATTCATCCTTCAACTAAAGAATTCCTCGACGATACGAGAATTCGAGCAATAATGCCTACCCTCCAGAAATTAGAATCCACATCCGTCGCGATTCTTGCACACCAGTCTAGGCCTGGAAGATTCGATTTTACAAATCTCCAAAGCCATGCGAAAAGACTCTCTCAAATCCTCGGACGGCCTGTGGATTTCGTACAAGATCTATGTGGTACCTCAGCAACGGCCGCAATAGATTCGATGCAGCCGGGCGATATTTTGATGCTAGACAACGTCAGGCTGCATCCTGACGAAAATCTCCTTACTGGCGAGATAGAGGAACAAGAAACATCAGATATAATTCAGAATCTAGCATCTCATTTTGATATTTACGTAAATGACGCATTTGGCGCCGCACATCGATCATCTCCCAGCCTAACGGGTTTTACCCGTAAATTGCCTTCCGTAGCAGGCGAACTCATGAAGCGGGAGATTGATGCACTTTCCATTGCCATAGAAAAACCACCAAGACCCTACGTAGCATTATTGGGAGGGGCTAAAGCTGACGATTCTCTCAGAGTCGCTATTAACTTATTCGAGCGAAACATCGTTGACACGGTGGCATTTCTCGGAGTAGTTGGAAATTTTATGCTGATGGCAGACGGTTGTGACATAGGAAAATCCAACGCCGATTTCGCAAGATCACAAGTTGAACCATTCGTCGACGATACTTCAAAGATGGCGAAGCTCATACTGTCTAAATACCGAGAAAAAGTAATTCTTCCGGAGGATATAGCCATCGAGGTGAATGGATCAAGAGAGCAACTTTCGATTCATCAACTTCCTACAATTCACCCAATTTACGACGTAGGGATAAGGACACTAATGGGATTGAGGCCAATAGTCATGGACGCATCATGTGTGTTGTGGAATGGACCCGCATCTTATTTCGAGAAGCAAAATTTTGCCTTTGGAACTGTGGAGGTCCTGAACATGTGTATAGAGACTGATGCAATCACAATAATCGGAGGCGGCCATACCAGCGCCCTAGTTGAAGCAAGAGGCGCATCTAATCTAGTCACGCACAACAGCTCGGGTGGTGGTGCCACACTTACGATGCTCTCCGGGGGCATGATGCCTGTAATAGAGGCACTTGAACGGTCATTCGAGACGTCTGAATCCACACTCAGAGAACGTGGTCTACTAGTATGATGGAGCCACTGGGGAGATTCGAACTCCCGGCCTTCTGATTACGAATCAGACGCTCAACCAGGCTAAGCTACAGTGGCAACAAGCAGTCCTTTCGCATTCCCGGAATAAGCAAATCGGTGGTCTTTGGGGTGCTTTGTCGGCACCAAGGTTAACTATGTAGGGTTGTAGCGTCTAGCATGACATTAGAGGGTGAAGCAACCTCTGCACCAGCCGGAACAACAATTGTTTATGCAAATCAGAAGAGTGGTGGGCCAAGAGTTTTCGGAGCCCTAGCCATGCTTCTTGGAGGCATAGGAGTGATAATGGCGCTGTTAGACATTGCATCTGCTGGCGAGACCATAGAACTCTGGGGTGCCGATGAAACATCGTACTCATGGTGGTTCTATGTTTCCCCGCTTCTAGCAGCTGCCTCGGGTGGATTGTTCGCTTACGCAGGATTCCTGCTATGGAACTACAAGAAAAAGGGCGTATGGATGGGCTTCGGTGCCGTCGGAATCAACGTCCTGGATGGCATCCTTGGTTCAGTCCTAATTGGGATGATCACTGACGAGGTCGGAGAGGCAGCAGGCGTCGAGGGACTCGGCGGCATAATGGCTGGCGCCGGACTCGTTTTCACTGCTATCGGCGCAGTATGCTGCGGACTAATCGTAGCATTACCGCTCCTTATGAACGGAAACGACCTCGACGACGAGTGATTTAGCGCAACTCTCTGAGATCGATGATCCCGCCTATGCGGGCATGGACGTCCGATAGGATGGACTCCAGCGCAGCTGCTGTTCGACCTTCGGCCCTCATGATCAGGATCGGCTCTGTGTTTGAGGGTCTGCAGAGGAACCATCCATCAGGATATGCGACCCGTACCCCGTCTACCTCTGAGAATTGCAAGTCTGAAAATGATGAGCGCACTGATTTCATTATGTCGTCCCGTTCACCCTCAAAAATGATTTTTGATTCTCCCGTTGATGGATAATCTGGAATCGAAACAAGAAGGTCGGAGAATCCAATACCATCATTATTCGGGTCAGATGACCTCGCTACGAGTTCTATTAGCCTCGCACTGTTGTAGAGTGAACAATCAAATCCGTTCCAGCGATCATTGAAGAAAAGATGACCGGACATTTCACCTGCGAATTTTATGTCAGGACAGGCGGCCAATTCCCTTTTCATGAATGAGTGACCCGTCCTTACCATACGGCCGATCCCCCCGCTTAATGCTATGGCTTCTTCAACGCCCATGCTACATTTCACATCGTACAGGATAGTACGGCTCTCATCCGAGCCATCCCCCGACTCTTCATTGAGCAAGATGTCCTTGGCAAAGAGACCAATCAAACGATCCGGGTGAATGAATCTCCCATCTTCATCAACTACACCAATCCTGTCCCCATCACCGTCCACGCCGATTCCAAATTCAGCCTCTGAAGATGCTACTGTTTCTGACAACTGCATCATGTTGGCGGGGCGAGTCGGATCGGCTGGATGAGCTGGTAAATCAGCATCCCATTCGCAGTTAATCGCTATAGTTTCTACACCCAATTTCTCGAAGAGGTCTACGATATACGGCCCAGGGACGGCATTGGCAGCATCAACTGAAACAATTATTTTCCGATTAATGGGCCCTACGTCTTCCACTATTTTTTCTATGACAGAATTAACGTAATCAGTCCCATCAATCAATCCGCCATCAAGACTTCTATCCTTTTCGGACACTGAGTCGAAGACAATTTTCAGATCCTGGAGATCTCCTCCTGCCAAAGGTAGACCGGAATGAACAATCTTGAATCCATTGTACTCGGGAGGGTTATGACTAGCTGTAATCACCACAGCTACGTCTATTTCCATATCCACAGTTGAACGATAAACAACTCCAGTAGGCACGACTCCGAGATTTACAACTTCACAACCAGATGACCTTATCCCATCCATCATTGCTTCATGCAATTCCTCTCCAGACGTTCTAATGTCCCTTCCTACAGCTATGGACTTGGCTCCTGTGAAGTCCACGATGGACTGTCCTAGTCTTTTCGAAAAAGAGACGTCAATTTCAGCCCCCGCTATGCCGCGTATATCATACGCCTTGAACACGCCCACACCCCTGAACAGATACGCGTACTCCTAAGCATTGCCAATTTTGGGCACAATCGGGACAAGTCTAGATTCCTCTCGTACAGGAAGGTGGATCAATGACGAAAAAACGCCAACTGCTATACCTACCCACCAAACAATAGTGTAGCTGCCATATACATCGTACAGAACACCGCCCAGATAGACACCAACAAAACTACCCATTTGATGGGAAAAGAATACTATTCCGTACAATGTTGCCATGTATCTGATACCATATATGTGAGCTACTAATCCACTGGTTAGAGGAACTGTGGCAAGCCAGAGAAATCCCATTGCGAAGGAAAATATCAGCACGGTATTGGCGGTTATTGGTGTTAGAATAAACCAGGCAGCTGCTATCGATCGTCCGGCGTATATCCCTGATAGTAGCCATTTCTTCCCAAACCTCTTGCCTGCCCATCCTGCCATCAGGGTACCAATTATATTGGCCGCCCCTATCAC
>TARA_B100001113_G_scaffold212284_1_pt1 | contig 27109 bp, 26 predicted proteins | sample TARA_B100001113 | Tara Oceans TARA_B100001113 (sample SAMEA2622402) | marine metagenome | biome: marine biome (ENVO:00000447); feature: deep chlorophyll maximum layer (ENVO:xxxxxxxx); material: "saline water (ENVO:00002010), including plankton (ENVO:xxxxxxxx)" | depth 50 m | reverse complement strand
CATACATATGCCATCTCCAATCATCTTCACCCATATTACCTAATGCTCCACTGATACCGCCTTGCGCAGCTACTGTGTGACTTCGAGTAGGGAATACTTTTGAAATACATGCAACTGAGAGATCTGATTGAGATAGTCCCATTGAGGCTCTAAGACCAGAGCCGCCTGCACCTACTACTAGAACGTCATGTTCATGTTTGATTATATCCATATTTATATACTCGCTAAAATTAATACTGTCATAAAAAAAGAAGTAATGTGTAATAGTTTTGTAAACGAAATTAAATCTTTTTGTATTCCCTCGGTATGAACATAGTCCTCTATTATAACTTCAAGGCCCATCGAGCTATGGTATAGTGTAAATCCAATAAAGATGGAACCAATGATTGTTCCAGATGTCGAACCAAGATCTAAGATTAATTCATCATAAGAGAGAGAAGTGATGTTAATCAAATACGAAATAGATATCACTATCACAGGTATCATTACTAATGCGCTGATTCTTTGAAATTTCCAATGCTGTAAAGACATCATAGAGCTCCTATCAAAAATAATATTGAAATTGTAATTACCAATGACATAACTAAAACTAAATATCCAGATTTATAACTACTGTCTAAATCCAAGCCATATCCAGCATCCCATGCTAGATGTCTAATCCCATTAAAAAAATGGTATACCAAAGCAAACATTGCTAGAGAAAATATTGTTTTTACAAACCCATTTTTTAAAATACTAATTACTATAGAATGTGTCTCTTCCGAGTAAGTTAAAAAATAAAGAGTCACAGGGGTAATAACAACAAATATCATACTTAAAGCAAAACCTGTTAACCTATGACTAATAGACAACAAAGAGGTTAACTGAGGTCTATAAATTTGAAGATGCGGAGATAGTGGTCTCGGAGATATTGGTCTTTTTGTCATAAGCATAACTAAAAGTCTACACAGCGCCCGTTCTTTTCCCAGTCACCATATCTTGTTGGTTCTGGTCCCTTTCTTCCACCAATCTCTTTAGGTTTCTTACCTTTGTCTTTTGGTACTATAAGCTTACTTTTTTTAGACTTATTCGCCATGATATTCCCTATCTAAGTTTGATGGATATTATATGAGAATATTTTTAAAATAAATAGTAATTTATTAGGATATACTTACTACTAATAAGTACACATACAATATCATAAAATATATTATAATAATCAATAGTTTATATGGATAAATTAATATCAGAAATTATATTAAAATGTAGTGGTCCTTATGATGATAAAGAATTAGCCATAATTACCGTAACAGGCAAAGATAATAGGAAGTTCTTACAAGGACAGCTTACTAATGATGTTATTGGATTAGATTCAGAAAAATACCTCCTATCATCATATTGCACTCATCAAGGAAAAGTAATTGCTAATATACAAGTTCTGCTTATTGATGAGAAAGTTTTAATATTATTACCTAAAAGTATTGTGTCCATATTCATTGATAAAATATCAAAATATATATTGATGTCAGATGTAGAATTTGTTCATGAATCTAAAGCAAAAATATTATCGATTGTTGGAGAAGATGCAACTAAGATATTAACTAAAGAAAACATTAGATATATGGGAACTCATAAAAAAATCAATGAAAGTGATATTGTAGTTAATATGTCTACGCCATCTATAGATCTGTGTAGATACATAATATTAGATTATAATGCAGATAATAATATCAAATATGAGTTGTACGATGGTAGTTATACATGCCTTATTGATTTAATTAATTTGTTTGCAAGACTTAATGAAAGTGATATAGAGAAATTTATACCTCAAGTTCTTAATGCAGATAAACTTAATACCGTAAATTATAAAAAAGGTTGCTATACAGGACAAGAAGTCGTTGCTAGAACACACTATTTAGGTAGCGTGAAAAAACATGTGTACTTAGGATTTTTGAAAGTTTCAAGTAATGATGAAAAAAATATCACTAATAGTGATGGTGAAAGTATTGGCGAGTTAATTGGTAATGTTTTTTCATTTAATGACTATTTATTATCACATTGCATATTAAGAGATAGTTGTGATTTTAAAAACTTATATGTAAATGACAATAAATTAGAAATAATATCTATGGAAGATACTGTTTAACAATATCTCTTTCTTTTAGTAATTCTTCCTCTGATTTTTTTATAAGGTTTGTTAAACTTGAATTAATATTTATGTTATCTAAGACATTAATTGTACCGCTATCAACTGTGACAGGTAGTGAAAACATTAAATCAGGTGTTATCTTATATTCACCATTAGTCATAATTCCAATAGCTTCCCAATCATTTGATCCATTTTCGAGTATGTTTATATGATCATAAATTGCAGAAGCAGCAGAAGCTGCACTTGACAACCCCCTATATTCTATAATTTCACCCCCTCTTTTTTGGACTTTAGGAATAAATGTTTTATGTATCCAATTATCATCAATATTTATTGGCACAGAATTAACATTACAGTTGTATACATCAGGTACTTGTGTGGTTGAATGATTTCCCCATATCGTTATATTTTTAATTTGTTCAACTTTTTCTCCCAGTTTTGAGGATAGAATACTTTTTGCTCTGTTATGATCAAGTTTCATTAAAGAAGTTATGTTTGAATTTGGTATAGATGGTGTATTGTGGTTAAGTATTAGCGCATTTGTATTTGCAGGATTACCAACAACAATAATTTTAGTTAAGTTACTGCAAGAACAATTAATAATTTCTGCTTGGGATTTAAAAATATTAGCATTCTCCAATATCAAATCTGATCTTTCCATACCTTTTGATCGTGGTTTAGCACCAACCATTATAATATAATCAGCATCCTCAAAAGCCTTCTCAGCAGCATCAGTTATAGTAATATCATTAAGGGTTGAAAATGCGCAATCTTCAATCTCAAACTTTAATCCCGTTAATGCTTTTTGTGCTGGGGTTATATCGAGTAATCTTAAATTAATTTTATCTATCTTATTAAGCGGTAATTTTGATAATACTCTAAATATTAGGGAATATGCTATGTTTCCTGCAGCTCCTGTAATACATACATTCTTAACTATCATAAATCTCTCTTGCTAGCTTTAAATCACGTGCAGAATTAATTCCAATTGACTGATTATTATTAACTTGTACACAATGTATCGATACATTATTCCAAATCATTCGTAATTGTTCAAGGCTCTCCTCTTTTTCATAGTGACATTCTTTAAGTGTTGAATAATGTTTTAGCGATTCAAACCTAAATGCGTAAACACCTAAGTGAATAAGATATTTTAATCCAATAGAAGTAATTGGTTTTCTTGTAAATGTTATTGCTTTATGTGCTTTATCTACAATAACTTTTACATAATCTTCACTTGAATATTCATTTTTATTTGACGTTTCATAAAACAAAGTTGCAACCTTAACCTCAGGAGATAATTTTAAGAGTCTAATTAGTTTTCTTATTTCATTGGGATTGATATTAAATTCATCAGATTGTAGGTTTATAATAATATCTTTTTTTGAAGCATTCATTTTTTCAGCTGTAAATTGACATCTCTCAGTTCCATTTTTAAACTTTTTATTTGAAATGATACACTTAACAGAATGCTTTTCGGCATATTTTTGTATAATTTTAGAATCTGTTGATACAACTATCTGTGCATCTTTAATTTTCTTAGCAGTAATTATCATATGTTCAATTAGAGCTTTATCACCTATATTTTGAATTAGTTTTTTTGGTAATCTTGATGATTCTAATCTTGCAGGTAATATAATAAAAGTTTTCATTTAAGTTTTTGAATTAACTTCAATAGTTTATCATTTGGTAATAATTTTTGCTCAAGTATATAGATATTATCCATATTAAAATGCTTAATTTTGACAAAATCTTTCTCTGTTACAAGTATCGGTTCGTTAGTTATGGGAATGTCGGTATCCTTAAATTGATGATGATCTGGAAAGGTAATATACTTAAGCGTAACATTATATGTTTCTAATTCTTTTATTAATAATAGATTGTCAGCAATGGCAGTTACTAATGTAGCATTCAGAAATTTATTATCATTAAGTTCATACAGTTGACCACTTTTGCCAGATCTAATATTTTCTAATAGACAATAAAATCCTGGGACATCATTTCCTCTGTAGTTACTGAGTATATAATGTGCATTTGGATGAAATGACATTGGCTCTCTTAATGGACCACAAGGTAGTAAATAGTTGTTTTTGTAGTTACTATCATTCTTATCAAGAATAAATTCATATTTCCTCTCTAGGCTATAATGCTGAAGACCGTCGTCATGGATTATATAATCATACTTATCCTCTTTTAAATATTTTGTCGAGTCAACTCTGTTATTACTAGAAATAACTGTTGATGAAGTTTTTTCATATAACAATATTGCTTCATCTCCGACCATCTCGGCTATTGAATTGTTATCTATTTTTTTTGGTAATTTTACTTTAGATTTATATCCTGAGGATACAATTGCAATTTTTTTTTGTTTATTTCTAAAATAATTTGTTAACCATATAGTGAAAGGTGTTTTTCCAGATCCTCCTACATTAAGATTACCAATAATTAAAACATCTGACTGGGACTTATATCTCGAAAATATATTTAATAAGAAATATTTTCTAATAGTTATAGTTACATAATATAAACCAGAAAACGGCAATAGGAATACTAAAATAAATTTAGGAATTTTGTACCAAATATAGAATATTATCCTATCCATTTAGCTTTTGAATTGAGAGTTATACAATTTATAGTATGAACTCCTATTAGAAAGAAGCTTTAAGTGACTTCCTTCTTCTAATATTTCCCCGTTCTCTATAACAATTATTCTATCAGAGCTAATTATAGTAGAAAGCCTATGCGCAATCACTAAAGTTGTTTTATTTTTAGCTAATTGTTGTATTGCATCTTGAATAATATTCTCTGATTCAGTATCAAGAGCACTTGTAGCCTCATCAAGTAATAAAATTGATGAGTTTTTTAATATTGCTCTTGCTAATGCTAACCTTTGTCGTTGTCCACCAGATAGTAGTACTCCATTTTGACCAACAATAGTGTCAAAACCATCCGGTAGAGTTTTAATAAATTGAAATGCATTTGCTTTTTCTGCCGCATGCTCAACTTCTATTCTAGAACAAGACTTAAGCTCTCCATATGCAATATTGTTATAGACTGTGTCATTGAAAAGTGTAAAATCCTGCCCAACATACGAGATACAACCCCTTACAGAATTTAAATTCTTTTCGGTTATTTTTTGATTATTAAAGGTAATATAGCCATCATCTGGATCATATAATCTAGGAATTAAATCAAGAATAGTTGTTTTTCCGCTTCCTGATTTACCTACAAGAGCAACTCTCTCTCCTGGGTTAATTGAAAAACTTATATTATTAAGTATATTTTTTTCAGACGACGGATATTTGAAGTAAACATTTTTGAAAGCAATTGTTATTTTTTCTTCTAAAGGTTCATCCAGAGAATTAGAAAAATCTTCACTATTAGAATCAATAAGATCAAAAATAGATTCACTTGCTGCAATACCCCTCTGTAATGTTACGTTTACCTCAGATAATCTTTTTATTGGTGCAAACATCATTATCATAGCGGTTAGATATGACATAAAGGTTCCAATTGATATCTCTTCAAGATAATTATTTGATGTAACAAAAAATATTATTGCTGCAAGAAATATGGCTACTACAAATTGCATCATTGGAATGCTAATACTTTGTATGAATATTAATTTTAAGTTTCTCTCTCTATTGTCAGAATTTGTATTTTCGAAATTTTTTGTTTCCTGATTTTTACCGCCAAATATCTTAATAATTCTATGTCCAATAATTGATTCTTCTACTACGCTGGTCAACTCACCCATAGATTTCTGAATATCACGGCTGATTGATCTAAATTTTACACTCATTACCTTAAGAAATATTCCAATTAGAGGTGCAATAAGTATTAATCCAATTGACAATATAAAACTATAATAAAACATTAGAGATAATAAACCGATAATTGTAAGACCATCTTTTATTATTGTAGTAATTGCTTTTGTCGCTGCTTCAGCAACTTGTTCTGCATCAAATGTTATTTTTGAAACTAATTTTCCAGTAACAGAGCTATCATATGATGATGAGGGTTTCTCTAAAATCTTATTAAACATATCTCGTCTAATATCTCGTATTATACTTCTACCCACATAAGCCATTCCATAGTTAGACATAAATGAACCGATTCCTCTAAATAAAAATATTAATATTATTAATAGAGGCATTAGTGATATGAACTCAGGATCTTTATCGATAAAACTTCCATCTAGCAATGGTTTTATTATTGCAGCGAATGATGTATCAGTTATGGCATGAACAATCATGCCTATAATAGCAAGTGCAAAAATACCCTTATACGCTTGAGTGTTCTTTAGAAGCCTTCTATAGAGGTGAAACGCATTATTTCGATATTGATTCATATTTATTTAGTAGGAATATCAGGATATTTCACTATCATACATGATATTATTTAAGCATTAAAATATAGATACAATTATTTTCAAAGATAGTTCCGAGCCAATGAAGAAGTTTTTTAAAGATAGCTTGCCAAAACCTGAAGATTTAAAGAAATATAAAGCTTTAAATGTATTAGGTGACTCTATTTTTGAAAAAAGCTTATGGGTTATCAATAAACATACTTTATCACGAGCACTTGCTATTGGTCTTTTTTGGGGATGGATGCCAATGTTCTTTCAAATGATTCCGGCTGCGTTTTGTGCAGTCTATTTTAGAGCTAACTTACCATTATCACTGGCAGGCGTATGGATTAGCAATCCAATCACAATGCCACCAATGATGTATCTTGGATATGAATTTGGAAATTTAATACTTGGTATTGATCCATTATTCGATAAATTTGAAGCAAGTTTGGATTGGATAGGCAGTGTATTTTCTTTAATTTGGGAACCTTTACTGGTTGGAACATTTATAATTGGCGTATTATCTGCTATTGTTGGGTTTTTTGGGGTCCATTTATTTTGGAAGATTATTGCATTCAGAAAATTAAAGAAAATAAAAAACGGTATTAAATAATCTTTCCATCTATCATTTTTCTAGTATTTTTTAGTAATGATAAAATATTACTATCATGAGTCACAACAATTAAAGTTATTTTGTTCTCGATACATACATCTTTGAGATATGACATAATTGAAGCTGATGATTCAGTATCAAGATTTCCAGTTGGTTCATCTGCAAGTATTATTTTTGACTGCATAGACATTGCTCTAGCAATTCCAACTCTTTGTGCTTCTCCACCAGACAGTGTTGCAATAGATGAAAACTGATGCTTAATCATATTAACGTGCTCGAGACTTTCTAAAGTAATTTTTAATGCTTCTTTCTTTTTTAATCCTTTGTATATAAGGGGAAGAAAAATATTTTCACTGACATTAAAATCTTTCAAAAGATTATGAGATTGAAATATATGGGAAATATTTTTCAATCGAAACTTTGTTTTATCTATAATAGATAGATTCGAAAAACAGATGTTATCAAAAAATATTTCTCCTTCATCTTGATTATCTAAACCTGAGATTATATTCAATAAAGTTGATTTGCCAACACCAGAAGGTCCAGTTATAGCAAGTGAATCACCAGACTCTAGTGATAGTGAAGTATTATTTATAACAATATTTTTTGAGCCTTTTTTCGTATTGTTATAAGATTTCGAAATATTTTTACAAATAATTTTCATGAATTTAATGAACGTGCTGGAGTAATCTTAGACGCTTTGGCAGCTGGATATATAGAAGTCAGTAACACCATAACTAGTGATATCAGGACAATGTTACATATATCACTCATAAGTATTATGTAAGGTACTTTACTTAAATGATAAATTTCAGGGGAGATAAATGTAATATTAAAAATACTTTCAAGAAATATTACAATCTGGTTAATATTAATTGCAAGTATAAGGCCTAGTATTACACCAAATAATATACCCAGAATACCAATAATAAAGCCTTGTATCAAAAAAATGTATTGAATGGATCTTCTTGAAATTCCTAATGATAATAGTATGGCAATATCTTTTTGCTTATTTAAGACAAGCAGTGTGAGTGAGGAGATAATATTAAATGATGCTATTGCAATGATAAGTGCCAAAATGATAAACATTACCCTCTTTTCATTTGAAATCGCCTGAAAAAGTGCATTATGAGTTTCTGTCCAATTACTCGTGATAATGCCAAACTTATCAAAAAGGTTTCGAGAAACTAAAGATGCTCTAAGTGGATCGAATAGCTTTATTTTGATGTACGTATACTCTGAATTGTTAGTCAAACTAAGATTGCTCGCGTATACAAACCTCTGATTATATTCATATAAACCAGAATCGAAAATACCAGAAATAATAAATTTATTATTCTTTTGAAGTTTATTATAGTTTGAAATTTCAATCACATCTCCTGATGTAACACCTAACTCTCTTGCTAAAACATTTCCTATAACCAAATCATTCGAACCGTTAAACTCAAAGCTCCCTTGAATAATCATCCTCCCAATGTCACTTGTTTGATTCTCTTTTTCTGGAGACACATTATGAATAATTATGGGTATATTTTTACTAGATGACGACGATATTAACTCCTCATTTCTACTAACAAATGAGTATGAAGCTATATTCTTATCGCTTTCTATTATAGATATCAATTTATCTGTAGATAATTCATTATTAGCATGAATGGTTATGTGTGATGTAAAGCCGAGAATTTTATCTCTCAGTTCTTTTTCAAAACCATTCATAACAGATAAGACTGTAATTAATATCCCAACCCCTAACATTAAGCCAATAATTGATACTTTTGATATTATAGATATGAATGATAAATTATACTGTGAAAACAAAAGTCTGTATGCAACAAGAAAATTCATAATTACACTATATCAAATATTAGATAAAAATGAGAAAGATCAATAATAAATTATATGCTGACTATGAATCTAATCATATAATGATGGTATTTCCATGGATGTATCAGAAATATTATTACTTTAATGATTTAATGGCAATTTATAAAACTTTGTCAGAAATTTTTCATGCAAATAAAGTAAAACAAACATTTATATTTCCACACAAAGAAACATATGATGATGAGTTATTAAATTATTTCAAGGCAAGTATGAATATAATCAAGCATGATTGTAATGATATATGGGTAAGAGATTTCTATCCGAAGCTCTATACTTATCAAGAAAATAAAAAAATGATTAATTATAGTTATAATGGATACGGAGAGAAATATGAATTCGCCAAGGATAATAAATTAAAAAAAATTTTTAATAAACATCTAATTGGTTTGGATTTAACAGATTTAGTCCTCGAAGGTGGTAATCTAGAATTTTCATCAAAAGGTTTACTCTTATCAAATATACATAGCATAATAAAAAATAATATTAATCTTAGTCATAATGAAATAAAAAAAAGAATAAATGAACTTAAAGACGAAATTGATATCCGAGAAATTTTTATGATTGACATTAGCCCTATGAAAGGTGATGACACTAATGGGCATATTGATAATCTCATAAGGTTTGTTGATGATGAAACGTTACTTTATTTTGCATCAGAGGATAAGTCTTATCATAACTATGAATTAGCTTGTAAACTTAAGAAACAAATAAACAATATTTGTGCTAAAAGTAAAATAATAAAAAATATAGTACCAATTTTCCATAATTCTAGTGATATGTTAATTAAGAATAAAAAGATATGCCCATACTCAAAATTAAATTTTATAATTACAAAAAACTGCTATATTTTCCCATCTATAAATTTAAATCATCACTCTTTGAGAGAACAACTTTCAAAACTAAAGCTTGATAAAAAATTCTATGTCTTAAATTCAGAGGCATCACTTATAGAAAACGGAGGTTTACATTGTCTTACAGCAAATATCTAAATGTATTGGCCCTTCAATACAAGCCATCAAATAATCCAGACAAGAATATAGAGATAATAAAAAATTTATTAAGCAAGAGGTGTGTTAAAAAAGACACATTAGTAATATGCCCTGAATTATCACTACAAAGTTACATTTGTCTAAATAAAAATAAAAAAAATTTTAAGCAAGCTATTACTTTGCAGTCAAGAATTATCAGAGAACTTAAAAATATAGTAAAGATGTATAAAATATATTTATGTATAACAATTTTTGAAAAATGTAAAAATAATTTTTTTAATACTGCAATATTAATTAACTCTCAGGGACATATTATAAAAAAATACCATAAAATACATATTCCATCTGAGCCATGCTATGAAGAAAGATACTACTTTGATAAATCAACGAATAATTTTCAAATTATTAATATCAAGAACTTCAAGGTTGGAATCATGATTTGTTGGGATCAATGGCATGTAAAATCATATCAAGAGCTGAAACAAAAAAATGTTAATCTCATTATTTGCCCTACTGCAATAGGTACATGTATCCATAATAAAAAGAAAGTACAACTCAAAGACGAGAAGAATAAATGGTTAGATGTGATAAAATCAAATAGTTTAATGCATAATACTCCTATTATAATTGTAAATAGGACAGGTAAAGAATCCTCTAACCACTCAAGTATAAACTTTTGGGGATCAAGTTTTTTAACCGATGCAAACGGTGACATCTTAAAGAAATGCTCATCAAAATCTGGTGTGTTGAGCCATTGTTATAGACTTGAAGATCAAATTTCTGCAAAAAAGATGTGGAATTTCATTGATATCAACAAATTAGACACATAATTGTCAAATAATCATGTCAAATGAGCATGTTAGAGATTATAATACTCGGTAGAGCAAATGGTTCTTGTAAATTTAGGAGGTTATATATGAAGATGAATTTGATATTGTTAATGTTGGTATTGTTTACCTTTACAGTACAAGCGCATCATGAATCCAATATTTCAGAAGTGAAAATAATCTTCGCTGAAGAAAGCGAGGAGAAGCCTACTGAAGAAGAGCCAGATTGTGAGTAATTAATTGGGAGGAGATATGTTAAAAAATTATAACTTTTTATCAGTTGCCGTTCTTTCTCTAGTCTTAGTTTCATTTTCTGCAATTGCAGGAAAACCAGTAGCGATTTCAAAGGCTGATGGACCAAATTCTCTAGAAATTGGCCTTTCAGTATCTGTTGGCGAACACAAGATAATGAGAAATCAAGATAATGGTGCAACTGTAAATCCGGCATTTGCTAAGACATCAAGACCTTGTCCACCATTTTGCATACAACCTATGCAACTTAGACCAGGGATTGAGACGCTTGGCGAGCAAGAGATAATTCATTACGCTGTAATGATGAGTAAAGGTGAAAAAATGCCAGATGGTTCAGAAATCATGATTATTGATTCCAGAACACCAGATTGGGTAGCAAAAGGAACTATACCTGGAGCAGTCAACCTACCCTGGACACTATTAAGTGAAAGAAAAGGCGCTGATCCACTTTCGATAGCAGAATTAATGACTACAAAGTTTGGCGCACAAGAACAAAACGGTTTGTTCTACTTTGATAATGCAAAAACATTAGTAATGTTCTGTAATGGGATGTGGTGTGGACAATCACCAAATAATATTAAAAGTTTACTTAAATACGGATATCCAGCTAATAAAATTAAATGGTACCGTGGTGGTATGCAAAACTGGGAAAATCTAGGCTTTAATACTGTAAAATAAATATTATTATAGTTAACATAAAGCAGCACATATTATCATGTGCTGCTTTTTTTTAAATTACATTTATGGCAAAGCTCACAAAAGGAATTAATATAGTAAAGAATTTGGTAGGTTCATCCTATATTCTGGAAATAGATTCTCTTTCAAAAGATTTTTCAAACGTAGTTGTAGTTGTTGATAATAACCATCAAGTAGATAATTTATATAGTGAATTAAAATCAATATATAAAGATAAGTCTATTTTAAAATTTCCAGATTTTGGTATGAGCGGCTATGAAAATAGTATTTTAGACAATAATATTATTAAAGATCGTTATAGAACGTTAATATCAATTCATAATAATTCGCCCACAAATAATATTATTATAACAACCTATAAATCTCTATTTTACAAGATTCCATCATTGGATGATATAAGTTCATCATGGTCTTATATCACAATGGAATCAAATTATGTTGATGTAACAACAATACTAAAAAAGTATAAATATACTAAAGTTTTAAAAGTTGAAGAACCTGGACAATACAGAGTCTCTGGTTCAATTATTGATTTTTTCTCTATAGTTTCAGATACACCGGTACGTATAAATTTTTTTGGAGATCTCATTGAAACAATGAAAGAATTTAATGTAAATACTCAAATATCAAATTCATTAGTTAATAGTATGACTATTACATCTAATCATTTATATCATTTAGATTCTCAAAATATAAGTAACTATGTCAGTGATGTTTCAAAAAGATTTGATGATGAGTATAGAGATGATTTAGAGTATGAAAGAATTGTAAATGATAATAATTTTTCTACAATACATAATCTCACACCTATCTTTTTTAAAGAAAATAAATCATTTTTTGATCTAATTGGTAAAGAATTTGTTTGTTTTTCTAAAAAAAATATAATGACTCAATATCTAGAGAATAAAGACACAATGAACAATTTGTATGATTATGAATCTAAAAATAGATATTTATTAAACCCCTCTGAGTTGCTAATAGCTGAGGATAAATTAATAGAGATATTAGAAAATAATTATTTATATTTATCTTCAGAAATGTCATCTATGAATCATTCGATTAAAAAAAGCTATAGTACTCTTCCTTCTGTTGTAATTAATTATAACTATAAAGATCCATATGCAAATATTCGTAAACTTTATAATAGTTCTGAATATAATTTTATATTCTTTATTCAAAGAGATGATAATTTTAGAACATTAACTAATTATTTAGATAAAAATAATATCAAATATTATGAAACTAAATCATTAGATAATAGTAGAAATAAAGTTGAAATATTCAGGTGTGATATAAATCAAGGTTTTATTGATAATGCAAACAAAAAAATATTTATAAGTTCGAATGATTTATTTGGACTAGTAAAAAATAGAATTACAAAAAGTAAAACTTTTAAATCTATTTATATTGATAACATCTCAGATTTAAAAATAGATGATTACATTGTACATAACGAACATGGTATTGGTAGATATAAAGGGCTTATTACCATGGATGTCGAGCAAAAAATAATTGAACTCATTAAAATTGAGTATGCAGATAATAATAATCTTTATATGCCCATAACATCAATGTCACTTATTCAGAAATATATTGGAAATACAGGGCTCAATACTAAACTTGCAAGCTTAGGTTCAGGTAGGTGGTTGAAGATAAAACAAAGAGCAAAAAGAAAGATTGAGGATATTGCAGCTGAACTGCTTAGAGTCCAAGCTCAAAGAGAACTTAAAAAAGGTTATAGTTTTTCTTTTGATAATAATATATATGAGAAATTTTGTGATTTATTTCAATATGTTGAAACAGAGGATCAAATGGATTGTATAAATCAAGTAATAGATGATATGTGTTCAATAAAATCTATGGATAGGCTTGTATGTGGAGATGTTGGATTTGGAAAAACTGAGATAATTCTGAGAGCATCTTTTTTGGCTGTTAATAATAATAAACAAGTAGTTATAATTGTACCTACTACAGTGCTTGCTAAACAGCATTATAAAACATTTGAGACTAGATTTAATAATTATAATTATAAGATAAACCTAATGAGTCGAGCTGTCAGCACTAAGGATAAGAATAAAATATTAGATGAGATAAAAGATGGAAAATCTCATATAACTATTGGAACTCATGCGCTTTTGAATAAGAGGATTAAATATTATGATCTAGGATTATTAATTATAGATGAAGAGCATAAATTTGGTGTAAAACATAAAGAAACAATTAAAAGTTTAAAGGAGAATATTGATGTTTTATCGCTTACGGCTACGCCAATCCCGAGAACACTAAACTCTGCATTGTCAGAAATTAAAAATATGAGCATTATTAATACACCTCCAGTTGGAAGGAGAAATATAGAAACAAACATAATAAAGAGATCTAGTGAGGATCTAGAGATATATATTAATAGAGAAATAAATAGAGGGGGTCAGATACTGTTTGTGCATAATAATATTGAAACCATGGATGATGAAATTAATTTTCTCAAAGATATTGATAATGGATATAGAGTCAACAAAATACATGGACAACTTCCCAGTACAAACATTTCGCAAATAATGAATTCATTTATAAATGAAGAAATAGATATCTTGGTATGTACTAGTATTATCGAGAGCGGATTAGACATGACTAATGTGAATACTATTATTATCAATAATGCACAAAATTTTGGTTTATCACAGCTGCATCAAATTAGAGGAAGAGTCGGAAGGAGCAAAAGACAGGCCTATGCAGGATTGATACTTTGTGATTCAAGTAAAATTAATGAAGATGCACAGAAAAGATTAGATGCATTTATCAAAACTGATAGCTTAGCTGGTGGATTAGAAATTGCAGGCCATGACTTAGAAATAAGAGGTGCTGGAGAGATACTTGGTGAGGAGCAAAGTGGACAGATTTTTGAAATAGGATACGGTATGTATACAAACTTGTTATCAAAGGCTATCAAACAACTAAAAAATCAGGGAGATACAGCGGAGCATAATCATATAGATATTGATGCATATATATCAACGTTAATACCACAAGATTATGTTGAAGATATTTTTTCAAGATTACAATTTTATAATGAGATATCTAATACAGCTAATGAATATGAAATCAATCAGATAATAACGAAGATGAATGATATTTATGGACCAATACCTGAATATTTAGAAAATTTATTAGACCTCACCAAAGTCAGAATTCAAGCTAGGTTCATTAATGCAGAAAAAGTGAAGATTACTAAAGACAATACTATAATTACTCTTAATGATAACAGTACTGTAAATAATGATAAGCTTATAAGAGATTATGTAATGAAGGAAAAGATAAAAATTGTTAACAAATATAATTTGAAGTACAAAAATAACACTGAAGCAAGTTTCAAAACTATATGTGCCGACATAATAGAAGTTATAAAATCAATTACTATTTAGATATATCTTTATTTAGATACACAGTAGACGTAGGATATGCAATTTCAGCCTGATGCTTACTTATTATAGCTGCAACGTTTAATAAAACATTTTGTTTAATCTTTAGAAACTCTTCCCAGTCTTTAGTAATCGTAAAAGCATAAATAAAGAAGTCACATGATGATGCTGAAAAACTTTTGAAGTAAACTTTTGCTTTTTGCGTTTGATCTATATCCGTATTCTCTAATAATGATTTATTTACATCATCAATAATTGCTGACATTTTACTTAAATCATCATATCTAATACCAATAGTCTCATTAATTCTTCTATTAGACATTCGAGTTGCATTTTCAACTATAATGCTTGAAAAAGCTGTATTAGGAATATATAAGACATTTTTTGAAAATGTTCTTACTATCGTTAATCTCCATCCTATTTTCTCAACAATACCTTCAATATTTCTGTCAGGAGATTTAATAAACTCGCCTACTCTAAATGGACGATCAAAAAATATCATCATTCCGCCAAAAAAATTAGATAGCAAATCTTTTGCAGCAAGCCCAACTATAAGACCTCCAACACCACCGAATGCTAATAAACCAGATATGCTTAGACCAAGCTCCTGCATTATTATAAGTACAGTAATAATAAAAACTATAACTTTTAATATTCTTACTACAATCTCGTAAGTTTCTGTAACAAGTGTAATATCATCGTCACTTGATAAGTTTTTTATGAAAGGTTTAGATGTCATATAGAAATTAAGTCCCCTTAGAAATGACCAAGCTATAGAAATTATAATTAGAATATATATTAAAGATGAAAGAGAGAATTCTAAGTATATAATTTCATTGTTCACTAAATGATTTGTAATCAAAAATAAATAACTAAATATTATCAAATATGTCGTTGGTGTCTTAATTGAATGGAGAAGGAGTTCGTCATAGATAGTATTTGTTTTTTCTGAAATGGCTAGAATTATATTTATAATTTTATTCTTAATTATTAACAAGAATAAAGTTAATAGTGTTAGTGAGATTAAATATGAGTATACATTGTTAAATATAATATCCATTAAATATCTCTTCTTTTTGTTATATTCCTTAGAGCTTCCTTGTAGGTACTCGTCTTGCCTTCATTATAAATTATATTATCTAAACATGGTAAATTAATATAGCGGTTCTTGAAATCTTCAGGATTTATATGATTAAAATATTCATTCTGGTAATAAAGATGGCTACTCTTTTCATTAATAACTCTTTCTGCTTGCATAGTAGTCACAATAACCATTGAACAACCATTGCAAAGTGCTTGCTTTATAATTTCAACTTTGGAGAGGTTTGTGTGATATTTATTTATTCCTGACATTTCAAGATCATCGCTTATGAAAAAGGTTTTATTTTTAAAGTACTCATTTGCAATTGTTTTTAACCATTTTGATGATGTAGTAACAGGCTCTGAGTCAATATCACTAAACTGAACATGACTTGTCATTATTGGAATATCAAAATGATTGATAATATCTCTAAATACTGACAAATGTAAGAAAATTTTATCAAATGGTAATTTGCAAGTAGAAACCTCTGTGTGAGTATCAGAAGAGACAAGGCCATGGCCTGGATAATGTTTCAAGACTGGAATAATTCCATTATCAATAAGACCTTCAATATATCTAGATGCCAGTTTTACAACTATTTGTGGTACAGAAGAAAACGTTCTACTTTTTAGCACTTTACTTTCTGATGACAAATCTATAACAGGAGAAAAATTAATATCGATGCCAATTGATTTCAATTCATATCCCGCAACATAACCACAACTATAAGCAAGGTCCTCTCCAAGATTTTTGTTGTCAGTGTATATTTCTCCAATTGATTCAAACGAAGGGAGCCTTGTAAACTTGTTTTTAAATCTTTGTACACGTCCACCCTCGTGATCGACTGATATTAAGATTCTACTATTAATTTTTTTTATCTTTTTTATTAAATTTATAATTTGTTTTTGATCTATATAATTATGTTCAAACAGAATAACTCCGCCAATAAGTGTATTTTTAAGTAAGTTTTCTTCATCAGAACTTATATCGGTAGAATCTAAGTTAATTATTAGTGGTCCAATATTATTCATGTGAGATAAGAATTGTCGCATAACAAATGATAGCTTTATTTTCGCCAACTAGACCAATCTTTTGTGATGTAGATGATTTAACGCTTATTTTTGATACATCTATAGATAGTATCTTTGATAGACTTTGTCTTATTTCATTGATAAAGGGCTGTAAAAAAGGCTGTTCCAATAAAATAGTTATATCTGTATTATTTATTTGATAATTTGATTCTTCAAGTAAGCTGTGTGCATGTTGAATGATATCTAAACTATTTATATTATGATTTTGTTCATTAGATGGAAAATGAGATCCAATATCACCTTCTGCTAAAGCTCCATAAATGGCGTCAGATAAAGTATGCAATAATATATCTCCATCAGAGTGTGCAACAATAGAGTATTTAGAATCAATTTTGATGCCGCCTAGTAGAATATGTGTTCCAGAACATAATTTATGCATATCATAGCCATAACCTATACGTATATTCTTCATAACAATCTTTTAACAACCTCAATGTCATCATCATATGTTACTTTAATATTATCAGGACTAGATTTAACCATGACACATGGACATTTTTTTATTATCAGTCCCTCGATATCATCTTCTATGTCATAGTTATGCTTTTTTATAAAATCTAGAGATTTATAGAGTATATCACTTCGAAATAACTGAGGTGTAAAAGCTGACCAGAGATTTTTTTTAATTATGTTACTTTTTATATTTTTATTCTTAACCTCTTTAATAGCATTTGTAAGAGGATACCCTAAAGTAGAACCGTCAATGCCAGGTTTCATTGCTTTTACTAAGTTATTAATATCCTTAATATTCAATACGGGACGGGCAACGTCATGAATTAGAGTATATTTAGTATTCAGATTATTCTTATATATATATTCCATTGCACATAATAAAGATTTTGCTCGTGTTGATGAACCTAGTAAGACAGTTTCATTTTTTTTAGTCTCTTTTATCATAACTTTATCATTTATTACTAAATATATTTTTGAATCTTTGAAATATTTGTTAAAAAAGTCTCTTGAATAATCAATAATTCTCTTTTTGTTAATGACAATATTTTGTTTAATTGTTTTACGTTTAAACCTAATACTTTGACCTGCACCCAATAATACAACAGAAATGTTACTCATTTATATATTACTTGAATAAATGTTTCATCCTCTTTGACTAATCCAAGGTTATATCTTGCAAAGTTTTCAAGTGCATGTGAGGAGGACTCTAGCTCTTTAATTTCCATATTTAGTTCTTTATTTTTATCATTGAGCTTATTAATATTTTCAATTAAATCATTATTTTGAGTATATAAGAATATAAAATCAGAAATATTATTATTTTTAAAAAATATTGAGTACTGAAGGTTTGCCAATATAATTATTCCAAGGAAAAAAAGTATCTTTTTCATTTACCTAAATATTTATCTAATTTAGTATTAGAAATATTTTTATCAATTTTTTCTTCAATTCTTATAAGTTGATTATATTTCGCTACACGATCAGAACGTGACATAGATCCAGTCTTGATTAATCCAGATGATGTCGCCACAGATAAGTCTGCTATTGTCACATCCTCTGTCTCACCAGATCTATGTGATATTATAAAATTATAGTCATTTTCCTTAGCTAGATTAATTGCTTCTATTGTTTCCGAGATAGTTCCAATTTGATTTAATTTTATAAGAATAGAATTTGCTATATTCTGTTTTATTCCTTTTTTAAATATTTTAGGGTTTGTAACAAAAAGATCATCTCCAACAAGCTGGGTATCAGAACCCATTTTTTGTGTTAGTTTTGACCACCCATCCCAATCGTCCTCAGCCAATCCATCTTCTATTGAAATTATTGGATAATTTTTTCTTAGATTGTATAGGTAATCAATAAATTCATCAGAACTCAAATTTAGATTTTCTGATTCCAATGAATATGTTCCATTATTATAGAATTCGCTGCTGGCAACATCTAAGCCTAAAAATACATTTTCACCAGCTTTATAACCTGCATCATTAATAGCATCAATAATAATATTGATAGCATGAGAATTACTCTCGAGGTTTGGAGCAAAGCCACCCTCATCGCCTACAGAAGTTGGCATAGCTAACTTATTCAAAGTATTTTTAAGTGTATGAAATATTTCAGCGCCTGCTCGAACTGAATCTGCGATATTATCAAAGCCAACTGGTAAAATCATAAATTCTTGAAAATCTAATTTATTATTAGCATGGGCGCCTCCATTAATTATATTCATCATAGGGATTGGCATCATATATGATGTATTATCTGTAAGTGACTGATATAGGGGTATATTAAGGTGTTTTGCTTGTGCTTTCGCAAAAGCTATACTTAATGCAAGAATTGTGTTCGCACCCAATCTTTCTTTATTGTCTGTACCGTCAAGGTCAATTAAAAATTTATCAAATGACTCTTGGTTATATGTTACATTGGAATCAATTTTTGTGGAAATTTCATCATTGATTTTATTAATTGCCTTATAAACTGATTTTCCGTGATAAATTTCCGGATCATTATCTCTTAATTCTAGAGCTTCTAACGAACCAGTTGATGCACCAGAGGGAACTGCCCCTCTTCCTATAAATCCTGAGTCAAGAATGATATCTGCTTCACAGGTTGGATTGCCTCTAGAATCAATAATCTGACGACCAAATATTTTTTTTATTTTAATACTAATCTCCCTTTCTGATAGCATCATCAATTTTTATTATATCTATAAGAAGGTCTTCCATATGATTGATATCTAAAGAATTATCACCATCACTTATAGCATTACTAGGATCTGGATGCGACTCAATAAACAAAGCATCTACTCCTACAGCTGTTGCTGCTTTTGCGAGAGGAAGAATATATTTACTATCTCCACTTGATTTCCCTTTACTAGCACCAGGTCTTTGTACTGAATGTGATGCATCGTACACCACAGGACATCCATTTTCCTTGAGTATCACCAATGATCTCATATCAGAAACTAAGTTATTATACCCGAACATATATCCTCTTTCACATAAATATATGTCTTTGTTGCCTGTAGAGTAAGCTTTTTCTAAAACAAACTTCATCTCTTCAGGTGAAGTAAATTGTCCTTTCTTGATATTAATGGGTCTCATAGTTGAAGCTACCTTGACTATAAAATCTGTTTGTCTACATAAAAAAGCTGGAGTTTGAAGAATATCAACAACATCTGCAACTTCATCAAATGGTGTATATTCATGAACATCTGTCAATACAGGAAGCTCTAAATCATTCTTTATTTTATCTAAAATTTTCAAACCCTCATCTATACCCACTCCTCTTTTTGAATTTACTGATGATCTATTAGCTTTATCAAAGGAGGACTTATAAATAAAGTTGATTCCTAACTTAGTTGTAATATTTTTAAGAAATTCGGCAGAATCCATCGCAACTTTTTCAGATTCAATTGCACATGGTCCAGAAATAAGTGTGAGGTATTTTTTTGAAATCAATTTAGAGTTATTTTGTTTCATATGCTTTTTTTATAAAACTATTAAATATAGGATGTCCTTTCATTGGTGATGATGTGAATTCTGGGTGAAATTGACTAGCTAGATACCATGGATGATTCTTAAGCTCCATCACTTCCATTAAAATTTTGTTACCTGAATACCCAGAAAATACTAAATCAGTTCCTTCAAATTGGCTAATGTATTTATTGTTAACCTCATATCTATGTCGATGCCTTTCAATGATAGTGTTTTTCTTATACAAGGAGTGAATTAAAGATTTTTTAATTAAATTACATTCCTGTGCGCCAAGCCTCATAGTTCCTCCCATTTGGCTGATTGTTCCCTTAAGCTTACCTTTCTTATAGTCATCCCACTCTGTAACAAGTGATATAACAGGATGCGTAGTATTAATGTCAAATTCTGTACTATTAGCATTTTTAAGCCCAAGGACATTTCTTGCAAATTCTATAATAGATATTTGCATCCCGAGACAAATACCAAGATATGGAATTTTGTTAATTCTTGCATAGTTTGCAGTAAGTATTTTACCCTCTACTCCACGATTACCAAATCCACCTGGTACGACAATTCCTTGAAGACCATTAAGTATCTTTAATTTATTTTTAGTAATATCCTCAGAATCTATGAATTTTATTTCTAATGAATTATTATTATGAACAGACGCATGTAGAAGAGACTCATTAAGAGACTTATATGAATCCTCCAAATCAACATACTTGCCTATCATTCCAATTTTTACTTTTCGTTTACATTTTCTTAATTTGTTAGTAAATGTTACCCATGGCTTGATTGTTGATTTTTTATAAGGAACTTTAAGTTTCTTTAAAATATAATCATCAATTTTTTGCTCTTTATAATAAATTGGTATTTCATAAATTGTTTTAGCATCTTGAGCTGAAAATACAGCATTTTTACTCACGTTAGTAAATAATGAAATTTTATCTTTAATAGCATTGTCTATAGTATTTTTTGCTCTACATAAAAGCACATCAGGCTGAATACCAATAGATCTTAGTTCCTTAACAGAGTGCTGTGTTGGTTTTGTTTTAATTTCGTTTGTAACATCAACTTTTGGTAAAAGAGTTAAATGAATAAATAATGTATGGCTATCATTCATCTCCATATTGAGCTGTCTTATTGCCTCCAAGAAAGGAAGTGATTCTATATCACCTACTGTTCCACCTACCTCAACAAAAGATATATCAGCACCATTCGATCCTTTTTTAATCAGACGCTTAATCTCATCTGTAACATGTGGTATTACTTGAACTGTACTTCCTAGATATTTTCCTTCGCGTTCTTTCTTAATTACATTTGAATAAACTCTGCCTGCTGTAACATTTGAATTCTGACTCATGCGTATACCGACAAATCTTTCATAATGCCCTAAATCTAAATCAGTTTCAGCACCATCTTCCGTTACATATACTTCTCCATGTTGAAATGGGCTCATAGTTCCGGGGTCAAGATTGATATAAGGATCTAACTTTTGAAGTGAAACTTTATAACCTCTTAGCTTGAATAAAGATGCGAGAGAGGCGGCTGCAATACCTTTTCCAAGGGATGATACAACACCACCTGTAATAAAAATATATCTAGCCATTCAGATTAGTAAATTATAATGTATTAGACCAAAAAGATATATATTTATCTTAATTCTGAGGATATAAACATATGATTTTCGCCATATGCTAGTAACAACTCATTATTTGAGAAAAATAACACAAATTTATCTCTTTCCCAGGTAGGTACAGAGTTACTTTGAAAGACTTTTTTCAAGTCTTGATGATGGGTATCATTAAGCATGATTTTTTCTTTACCCACAACAGGTTTTAATATTAAAGGAGCTTTTGAGGCTAGAAGTTTATATAGTCCTTTTTCCTTTAATTTATTCAATGAAATATTCACAATACCAAAATTAGTATCCTTTTTCATGTCCCATACTTGTTTGTTATTTGGAAGTTTAGTCATTTGTTTGTTTATGTATAGAAAGTCATTATATCTTATAATAGATAAATTATTTCTTAGCTTATATTCAGGATAGTCATTATTATTACTATTAAGAATTAATTGAATTTGATTGAGCTCATTTTTTGACAAATCATAATTTAAACAAATTTTTAACCAATGTTTAATAAATATACTTTCTAAGTATTGGGGATATGTTTTTAGATTTCTAATAGAAAGTTTATTATCGAATACAATGTTATTGTATAGAGATTGACAATAATCATGAACAATTTGGGAATAGCTATTTTGTAATAAAATATTATGGTTCATTACATTACCTATAGATTCCCACCTAGAGCTAATTTTTGGAATAATTTGCTTCCTAATATAGTTTCTATCAAAACTTATATCACTATTTGAGACATCATTTATATATTTTATATTAAGTAAATTCGCAATATTAATAATATTCTCTTTTGCAATTGTTAAAAATGGTCGACATATTGTTTTATTACTTCTTTGAGACACAGTCTTCATACATGATAAGCCATTAGGAGATGATCCTCTAAAAAGTCTATAAAGAAACGTTTCAATTTGATCATCATTATGATGCCCCAAAAGAAGAGCTTCATCATCATGCATGCTCCCTAGTATAAGTTTATATCTTTCATTTCTTAAATTTTCTTCTAGATTTGAATTTATTTCTTTGTCAATTTTTTTAACTAAAAGCTCAATATTTAATTTGTTACAAGTATCAATGCAATGATTCTGCATCTTAGAAGCATTTTTTGTTACATTGTGATTTATATGTATAGCTCTTATATGGTAATTATCATTTTGTCTAATTTCATTAACTATATATAACAAAAGTATAGAATCAATCCCGCCGCTTACTGCTACTAAAAACTTTGTTTTTTTTGATTGTTTAATAGAATTTAAAACAACCTTTTTTAGCTGATTATGATTCAAATTGTCCATATGACAAAAGTTTTTCTTTTCTTGACTCAATAAGATTCTTTATAGGCATTGCGTCTAGCTCATGTATCAAGTCGATTAAATTTGATTTCAATGCAGAATACATAGCATTACTATCTCTATGGGCAGCGCCCGCAGGTTCAGGAATTATTCTATCAATTAATTTATGATTTAATAATTTTTCAGATGTGATTGACAAGGCCTCAGCTGCAATATTAGCTTTTGATGCATCTTTCCATAGAATTGATGCACAACCTTCCGGGCTGATAACTGAGTATATGCTATATTGAAGCATTGCAAGTCTGTCTGAAACGCCTATTGCTAAAGCTCCGCCTGAACCACCCTCGCCAATTACAATTGAGATAATTGGAGTTTTAATCTCAGACATAGCATATAGGTTCTCAGCTATTGCAAGACTTTGATTCCTCGACTCAGCATCAATTCCAGGATATGCACCAGGCGTATCAATGAAGGTGATAATTGGAAGATTAAATTTTTCTGCAAGTTTCATTGCTCTAAGAGCTTTGCGATAGCCTTCTGGCTTTGGCATGCCAAAATTACGAAAAACTTTTTCCTTAGAATCTCGTCCTTTTTGATGCCCAATAAGCATAAAAGTTTTATCATCTAATGTTGCTAACCCACATATTATTGCTTTATCATCCCCAAACATTCTATCACCATGAATTTCTATGAATGATGAGAACATATTATTGATGTAATCAAGTGTATATGGGCGCAGTGGATGTCTTGCTAGCTGCGAGATTTGCCAATCGCTCAATGAAGAAAATATTTTTGATATTTTTACATCAAGATCTTTATAGAGAGATTCAATTTTATTCAAATCTTTTTGTGATGCGTTTGCGCTACTTTTAAGAGATTCTATTTTTTTTTCAATATCTAGAAGCGGTTGTTCAAAATCTAAATAATTTGGATTGTAATCGGCCATGGTCACATTATATGAAATTTATATTAAATTACTATTGGTATTTTATTGCCACACTATCATCTCCTGCAATAGATTTAATATCAGATATTAAATTATCAGTAATCTTAACATAAATATCTTTACCTGAATTTATTGGAGCAATAATATCCCTAGTTTTGTACGAGAGCATTACTTTAGTTTTACCCGTATCATGCTTATCAATTATGTTTTTTATATCATACACTTTATCTTTTGATATTATATCTGATGACAATGTAATCTTAAGATATTTTGAAAATTTTTCTCGTGCATCATCAAGTGAATATATTTTATCAGCCTTCATAGATAGTTGAGAATCATAATCGTCAATAAATATCTCTCCATAAAAAAATAGAATAATATCTTCCTTTAGTATATTTTTATAAGTAATGTACTTATCCTCAAAGAATGAAATATTTATTTGTTGAGTACCATCATCTACTTTATATATTGTAATGAATTTATTTTTTCCAATTTTTTGAGATCTGGAGTCAATAATTACTCCGGATATCGTAGAGTTAAACTTATTATTTGAATTGCTTAAAATCAAATTATTAATTTGAGAAAGTGTTTTTAAATTCATATCAGCTAATTCATTTTTGTAATTTAACATCGGATGGCTAGAAAGATAATAACCTAATACTTTTCTTTCCTTTGTCAACTCGTGTAAAGAAGGTATCAGTGTTGATTCAATCTTATTTGGTTGAACCTTTGTAGAGGTTGAGCTAGTGCTAGAAAATAGTTCATTTTGTCCGGATTCCTTGTCAGCTTGTTTTTTATGACCATGGGAGATATATTTTTGCAAATCATTTATGTAATGTGACCGTGGCTTATTACTCACCTTGTCGAAACAACCTGAGGAAATAAGTGATTCTATAGTTCCTGAATTTACAGTGTTTAAATTCACCCTAGAACAAAAGTCATTTAAATCTATAAAATTTCCATCTCTTTTTCTAATATCATTAATATGTAGTGCGGCACTTTCTCCAACTCCTTTTATTGCACCTAATCCATAATTTATAATTTTTTCTTTTACAGGGCAGAACCTAAAATCTGATTCATTTATATTGGGCAGATTAACTATAATCTTCATTTGTTTACAAGCTGTAAGTAAATTAATAATTTTATCTGTATTATCCATATCTGAAGATAAAGCTGCTGCAAAAAATTCTGTAGGATAATATGCTTTTAAATATGCTGTTTGATATGACAACATTGCATATGCTACTGAATGTGATTTATTAAAACCATAGCCTGCAAATTTTTCCATCTTATCAAAAACTGACTTTGATATACTTTCGTTAATATTATTTTGTCTACATCCATCGGTAAACCTAGATCTTTCTTTTTCCATTTCTTCTTGTTTTTTCTTTCCCATTGCTCTTCTTAATAAGTCAGCATCACCAAGGGTATAATTACCTAATGTACGTGCGATTTCCATAACTTGTTCTTGATATAGTATCAAGCCATTTGTCTCTGATAATATATTTTCTAGAAGTGGATGTTCGTATCTAATTTCAGCACCATGTTTATTGGCAATAAAATCATCTACCATATTCGTACCAAGTGGCCCTGGTCTATAAAGTGCAACAAGAGCAACAATATCATCAAATCTATCTGGCTGGAGTTGTGCCATATACTTTTTCATCCCAGGAGACTCTAGTTGAAAAATTCCAGTAGTCATCTTATTTTTAAGTAAATCAAATACTTTCTTATCATCTAATGGAATTTGATCAAGATTAATTTTTTTATTTGCTTTATAAATTAGCTTAGTGGCCTCATCCATAATAGTAAGCGTTGTTAATCCTAAAATATCAAACTTCACAAGGCCGATTGATTCAATATCATCTTTATCAAATTGTGTGATAAGTTCGTTTTTATCTTCAAGAGAATATATCGGCATGAAATCAGTAATATTAGAGGGAGAAATTACTATACCAGCTGCATGAGTACCTACACCTCTTGGTAGACCCTCTATTTTTTTTGCAAGATCAATCAGTGTCTTTACATCTTCTTTAGTCTTATATTCTTTATGTAGTTCTTTATTTATTTTTAATGCTTCATCAATTTTTATACCTAATGTATAAGGAATCATTTTCGCTATATAGTCAACAAAACCATAAGAATAATCAAGTACTCTACCTACATCTCTTATTACCTGACGAGCTGAGAGAGTACTATATGTTATAATTTGAGATACCTTATCTTGTCCATATGTAGCAACTATATGATCAATTACTTTTTGCCTTTTATTCATGCAAAAATCTATATCAAAATCTGGCATAGATATTCTCTCTGGATTTAAGAATCTCTCGAAAAGTAAATTATATTTTATTGGATCAATATTTGTGATACCGAGTACAAATGCTACCAGCGATCCTGCACCAGATCCTCTCCCAGGCCCGACTGGGACGTCATTATTTTTAGCCCATAGAATAAACTCTTGTACTATAAGAAA
>TARA_B100001113_G_scaffold54806_1_pt1 | contig 27348 bp, 23 predicted proteins | sample TARA_B100001113 | Tara Oceans TARA_B100001113 (sample SAMEA2622402) | marine metagenome | biome: marine biome (ENVO:00000447); feature: deep chlorophyll maximum layer (ENVO:xxxxxxxx); material: "saline water (ENVO:00002010), including plankton (ENVO:xxxxxxxx)" | depth 50 m | reverse complement strand
ATGGTTACTTGTTCTATCTGGAATGGGTATAATTTTAAGTGGTATGTTACTGCCCCTTTTTAAGTATAAAGAAAAGGGTCCCGGTAAATTTGATAAACAAGGAGTAGTATCCTATAATGAAGGAGATAATACATAGTGGCAAGAAAGAAAGCTAGACACGGTCCAAGTCTGGACCAAAAGATGATGGGTCCAAAACCAACTTGGACTCCAGAGGAATTTGCAGCAATACCTGCTGATAAAAAAACAACAGAATGGATAAAGGGTAGTCATTGGTATTATTACTTTAGAGATAAAAAGAAATCAATTATTAAGATTGCACAATATGGTATTGATGTTTTAGGTTGGACTCAAAAAGAAGCTACTGCTTTTAAAAGAGTACAAGATTATAAAATTAATATTCCCTTAGGAAGCTTTGTTGATATGCAAGAAGCTGGTTGGATATATGATAGTGAAGTTATAGAAGAAAAGCATGCTTTAATGCAAGATTTACTTAAAGAAGGCGAATTAATTAAAGCTGAAAAAGATGAGAACAAACCCAAGAAACAGGTTATTTCTATTGCCGAAAGAACAAAGATGAAAGTATTGGATACTGTCTTTGCAGAATGGGACGAAGAAATAGTAGACGCATGGTTCGAAGGTGATTTTACTAAAAAGTTTTCATGTTATAATAGATTTAAAGGGCATGGCTTGAAGGGTAACGCAATTAATATTTTTAAGGATATGTTATTATATGACTATAATGTTATAAAAGACGCATACAATAGAAGCTGTGACCAAGCCGTAGAGGCATATTCACACATTGGAAAGGCAGATAAAAGAAAGATGATGAAACAATACGAAGAAGTCTTTTCCGATTTAGAGAAACTAAGAACTTCGTTCAAGGCGGCAAGGGTGCCTCGAGCCAAGAAACCAAAAACATCAGATAAGCAAGTTGCAAGGCTACAATATTGCCAAGAAAATATAGATGCCAAACTTGCTTCTATTAATCCAGTGATGATACCAGGTAAACATAAATTATATGTTTATAACTTAAAGCAGAAAAGATTGGCAGAATACTCATGTGATTCTACCCACGGCTTTGAAATATCAGGCACATCGATTAAAAACTTTGATGACTCAAGTCGCACTGCGATACTGAGAAAACCAGATGTAATGTTACCAGATATATTATCAAGAACAGAAAAGCAGATTGATAAATTATGGAGTGGCATTACTACTAAAATAACCAAACCGACAGGCCGTATTAATAAGGACTGTATATTATTGAGGGTATTATAATGTTATCAGTAGGACAAAAATTTCCTGCATTCTCACTGCAGGGTATAAATGAAAATAATGAATTTGTGAGAGTAGGGGTTGAAGATGGTTACACACCAATGAAATTAGATTGGTCTGTAGTTTACTTCTATCCAAAAGATTTTACCTTTATCTGTCCAACAGAAATTGCTGGAATGGATAAATTGGTAGGTCATGCCAATGTTATTGGTATTAGTGGTGATAATGAATTTTGCAAATTAGCATGGAAGCAAGAAAATGAATTGATTGGTAATATCAAACATACACTTGCAGCTGATTGTGGATTAGGGTTATCACATGCACTAGGTATAGTAAATGAAGAAGAAGGCGTGTGCTATAGAGCAACATTCATATTTGATAAAGATAGAATTGTTCAACATGCTTCAATTAATGCTCTGGATACTGGTAGAAGTGCCCAAGAAGTATTAAGGACTTTAAAAGCGTTACAGGCTGGCGGCCTCACTGGTTGTGCCTGGGACGAGGGAGATGATTTTGTTGCATGATGGAAATAGAGATTGAAGGTAAAATAATGACCAAGAAGAGATTTTCTCTTGCGGTCGAAAAGCTAGTTGCGTCAAGTGGTAATGGAATAAGTTATATTGATGCTGCCTGTGCAATAATAGAGGAAAGAGGATTAAATTATTCTAATTTAAAAAGGCTTTTAACTCCTTCCTTAAAAGCTAAAATAGAAGAAGAAGCCAAAAATTTAAATTTAATTCGTAACAATAAAGATAATAAGTTACCAATATGACAGAAACATATAGACCATTACCATTTGGTCTGACTATTAAAGAAAGCCCTATTGATGGTTTAGGTTTATATGCAACTGACGAATTAAGAGCTGGAGTATGTTTAGGAGAAACTCATATATATGAATCATCTAGACATGATTGGATTAGAACGCCACTAGGTGGATTTGTTAATCACTCTGAATATCCAAATGCTTTTATTTATTTAAACTATCATGGAGGCGAATATGGAGATTGTAGAGAACTATATACAATTAAACCTATAAACGCTGGAGAGGAAATAACAATTTACTATACACTGTATTCTATATGATGGACCCATTTGAATCTTATAAATTATATAATGCTTTAAAGTTACATTTTGAAACTGATAATTATGATGTATTTAAATATAACTTTAAAACAAAAGTAAAGCCACAATCATTCTTTAATCGTAGAGATAAATATTTCTTTGCAAAGATTGGAAAAAATTATGGCAAAGATGCACTTACATATTATGTTGCCAACTTCAAAGAAGGCGTTTCATATGTAGGTGATATGGTTAACGAAGTAGGAGAAACGAATTACAGAAATCATCAGAAAGTAGCACAATCAATTACTCGTGTGTTTCAAGATGATATAAATAAATTAGGAGAAATTAATGAGGTTGATTTTGATAATCTGTTTATTTCAGATAACGGTCAACAGCCATTAATTATCCAATTATGGTTACAAGAAGAAATACAATTGGAAACTATTGTTATTCTTGATTCCATATTAGGGTTTATTGCCAGAGAGTCTAAGACAATATCTGATACATTAATATGGCCAGATATAAAAAGAAAGATTCAAAAGTACAAACCCTTCGTAAACTTTGATAAAGACAAATGTGTAAATATTTGTAAAAAGGGGTTTACAAACGCATGAAAATGTGTTATAATAATAGGTATATATTATGTATAAAGTGGATAATTCAGTAAATATAATGCAATACGGAGAAATATAATGTCATTTGCAAATTTAAAGAGTGCATCAGGCTCGTCTATCGACAAACTGGTAAAGGCTGCGGAAGCAGTGTCCACTAAAACAGAGACTACATCTTATGAAGATGACAGGATCTGGAAACCAACCAGAGATAAAGCAGGGAACGGTTATGCCGTTATCAGGTTCTTACCAGCCCCCGAAGGTGAAGATTTGCCTTGGGTAAGGTATTGGGACCACGGATTTAAAGGCCCTACTGGTCTATGGTATATAGAAAACAGTTTAACTTCTATCGGTCAAAATGACCCAGTAAGTGAATCAAATGGTTTACTTTGGAATTCTGGCAGAGAAGAGGATAAACAAATCGCAAGGGATAGAAAAAGAAGGTTACATTATGTAAGTAATGTCCTGATTGTTTCTGACCCTGCCAACCCACAAAACGAAGGACAGGTCAAATTATATACATTTGGTAAAAAAATCTTCGACAAAATCATGGAAGCTATGCAACCTGCTTTTGAAGATGAAACACCTATAAATCCTTATGATTTTTGGGAAGGTGCTGACTTTAAAATTAAAGTTAGGAAAGTAGAAGGTTGGGTAAACTATGATAAATCAGAATTTGCTCCTCAATCACCTTTATATGAAGGCGACGAGGCTAGGCTGCAAGATTTATATGGTAAATTATATCCACTACAATCTTTCTTGGACCCAAATAATTATAAGTCATATGATGAATTAAAGGCTAAACTTAACAGAGTGTTAGGTATAGACGCGGGGGTAAGTATGCCAGAACCGACTGCAGCAGAACCGGTTATGGAAGCTCCTCAAATGGCGTCAGTAGAGCCTGAAGTGAGTGCTACAGCTACTAATGATGAAGATGATACTTTATCTTATTTTGCAAAACTAGCTAAGGATTCATAACAAAATCTGCCCGGTAAAATCGTAGGGGATAAATTAGAGTCGATTGGCGTCCTTCCGCTCGGATAAAGTCAGGAAAAATTTTACATATAACTGACAGAGTAAATTGCCCGAAAGGCCTCACTGCAGTGGGGCTTTTTGTTATCTGTAACTAAGTCGGCTGTTTGAGCCTAGAACATTACTTGTTGCTGTTCGAGGTGATTCCAAAATGGTTGTTACCTGTGAAGAATTATCTACCTGAGTATTCCCACCCCTTGATACTTGATTTAATATTGGTTGACCACCTAATTGTGCTTGGTTTAAATCAAAATTTTGTCCTTGCGTTGCGGCCATATCTTCAGCTGAGATACCAGACACTTGTGATAAATCAATACCTTCTGCTCCTTGTAAGGGTGGTATTTCTTGCTCGATTTCTGCTTCGTTCTGTTCTATCTGTTCCTGTCTGGCTTTTTCTTTTAATTCTGCTTTCTTTTTAACAGCATTATCTGTTGGTAATAATTCTTTATCTGCAAGATTAGATATAAACGCTGGAACTTCAAATCCAAGCACTCCTGCTATACCACCAGCTAAACTAGCAACCTTTTTACCTATTTTAATAAAGACATTAATAAACTCATTCATTGCATCTTTTACAACTGCAATTGTCAGTATTATTACATCTCCGATAGAAGAAAAGCCCATTGCATCACGAATTTTAACTAATATAAGTCCAAATGCAGCAAAGGCGGCTGCTATACCTAATACAATCAACCCTACTGGATTCATTAACATCGCCATGAACGATGCCATCATACCGCTCAACATTGCAATCATACCAGGTACCCATTGCATTAATATAAATGCTCTTACAACTTTGGCAACTTTCATTAACATTGCAAGGCCTCTTAATATTGGACCTCCTAGGACTAAAGCAAGTCCTCCTAGTAATCCAAAGAAAGTGCCTACATTTTCTTTTATTAAATCAAGTGAGCCTTCTTCGCCAGTAAATATTCCTATAATACCTCTTATAGTATTTTTAATGTTAGTGAATACTTCTTTTACTTTTTCAGCAAATGCCTCAGGGTCGATGACTCCAGTTGCAAGACCGATACCTAATAATAAACCTACAAATCCTGCACCACCTCCGACATTACTTGCAAAGTCATCAAACTTACCAGCCATACTTTCAGATGAAGAAGCTATTCGTGATAATGTACTATTTTGTTCATCTTGAATTTTAGCATTCTCTCTTTCTTTTTCGATATTGCCTGCTTGTTTACCAAGTTCGTTTAATGTTTCTAAAGCGATTGCCTCGGCTGTTGCATCACCACTTTCTACTGCAGCTGTTAACATTGCTTGTGCTTCAGTAAAGCTTCTTTGCAATTCTCGTGTTTCAGCAGTAGATGTTCTACCAAAGAAGCCGTTTAAATTTTCTATCTTTTCTTGAGTTTCGAGTGTGTCTGCCTGAAGTTGATTTTGTTCAGACATTCTTTCATTAAGTGCTTTTAAACTTTGTAACTGCTCATCATTATTTATAGCAGTTTCAATTCCGGTATTTGTGGTTTCTACTGACTGAGCTATCTGTTCGCCAAGTGTATTTAAATCTTGAAGTCTGGCAGCTAATTGGTTTTCATTATTCGGTTTAGCTGCGGCTGCAACAAAGGCATCTAATTGAGATTGTGCTTGTTGAGCCTGTTTAACATTACCAGATTCAATTAACTTCTTAATATTAGCTTGTTCAATACTGGCTTTCTTTTCAATATTGGCTCTTAATTCAGCTAATTTTAAAGTCTTTTTATTTGACTCAGCATTCTCCCTTGCTGATTTCAAATTTTCTTTTACCGAGGGGTCCGGCTTGGGCCCTGGTTTTTTCTTATCTTCTGGTTCGTCAGCCATTTACTTTCCTTTTTACTTTCCGCCGAAAGCTCTTCCTGCCTCTGATATACCAAATGCACCTAATGTAACAACTACAAAAGATGTATATATCGTATCAGATATAACAAGGTCTTTGCCCATGAACGCTGTAATTAAATCACATGTTCCGAACACAACCATTAGAGCAAAAGATATAAAACCTATGATAGCTTTTTCATTAACATCATTATCATCTAAAAAAATATCCATAAATTTTCTTTCTGGTGGAGCTAGTCTTTTCTTTGCTTCAGCAGCTTCTAACTGCATTTCTTTAATCGTATCTTCAGCCGTATCGAGTTTATCGATTAACGACATGTACTTATCTAAATCAATCTCAACTTCATTACGATCGTTATCAACATTTTCTGCCATTATTTTGTCCTCATTTTTCTTTGCATTTCCTGCATTTTTTCATTTTCCTTTTTAATATGGTCTTGTAAAAGAGCGATATAAATCTCCCTTTCCCAAGGTATCATAGTTTCCAATTCTTGCAAACTGTAACCATGATTTTGCATTAATGCAAAATTAATCTTGAAATGGTTTACAAGATTATCATGGGAAAGGCCTAGGTAAAAAAACTTTGTATACCTCTCAGCTCTATCCTATTATCTCTTTCACATTTAACACATTTATAATCAATTACTTTTTCTATGCTTGGCATATCTTCAAACCACTTAGTAATTTTTACAAATTGGTCTGCACTTAGGTTATCCAAGAAGTTGTTAACATCTTCTTTTGTTTCCTTTGCACAATCATAGACATTATCTTCATCATATATAGTATCAATACAATCAGCTATCATAGCAAAAGCACCTTCGGCTTTACTTAATTCTTCTTCACTATACTTTTGTAAAATAGTAACAGATGGATATCTCATTACTACTCCAATTTCTTCAGTTAATCTTATAGTATTATCCTTATCAGGACTTTGTATTTCAATATCATCTAAATTAACCGATACATCAGTAAGTGATTTACAATCACTATCTTCGCATTTTAATCGTACATCAACTTTTTCACCGACTGACTTTGCTCTTAATTTTAAGAAAAGCCATTCTATATCAAAAGATGCCAATGAATCAACATCTATATCCGTATGTACACATGCAGATATAACATCTTTCATTGCACTCATAATTTGTTTATTATCTTTAGTTTCTAAAGCAATCATGAGTATTTTTTCTTCCTTAACTACATAAGGTCGATATTCTATTTTAGCTCCTGTTGATGGTATTTCTGTTTTATACCGTGGAGCATTCACTATTGGTAAAGCCATAATTATTTTCCTCTATTATGTAAGTAAATCAACAGCACTTCTTAAAGCTGAAGCCGTGCTAGATATTGGGCCTTCTGGAACATATTTATCATATGCAAAAGTAACAGACATTCTTACAAGGTCTGAACTGTCTTGGCTCAATTCTATCGAGTCCATGCTGACTGGAAATGCTTTTTCAAGTCGCACCCCGTATACCGGGATATTTTTCTGATTTAACTGTTGTATTACCACATCAACAGAAAAATCCTTTTTGTAACCAACTCTATATGAGTCATTATCAAAAATTCCGCTCATCCAATTATCAAACATTTGACGCATATAATAATCATTTGTTAAAAGAAATGACATTGTAACATCTTCGTCAATAACTGTATATGGATGTTTATTCATTGTTCGCACATCTTGATGTTCAAATGTGCTAATACTTCTGCCTGGTAATGTAACCGATTGGCATAGTATTGAAATATCTCTTGGGTCGTTAATTAAATTCTTTAAACTAAAGTTACCAGATACAAGTGACCCAACTAATGATTCTGGATTTAAATTTAGTAGTGATTGCGAGGGCGGAGTAAATATTACATTAAACCTGTTTGCGGGTGCTACACCACCTTTCTTTGATATTGTTGATTTTAATTTATCTATTGACATTATCTCTGCCTTGCAATTTTAATACTGTCCTTAAAGACGGTACCTTTTTGTTTCTTTTTAAATTGTTCTGTTGGTAAGAATATGGCCACTTCCCAATCTGTCATGGGCACTCTTGTAAATTGTGACCTTACATGGTCTGTTAAATAGTGTTTAAAACATGGTTTAAATTCTTTATACTTTCTTACACCTGCTAACAGTTTATATCTCATTTTCATTAATCTTGTTTTATCTGTTATTTTATTTGGTGCTGTTTTCATTAATTGGTCAAGAAACGCTGCACGAATATCAGGTCTAAGATAATGTAAATTTAACCCATAGAAACCATCTTTGGCAGGTTCCACAAAGATTGTAAGTGGAAACCTATCATAATACGGTAGTGTTGCTTTGTGTTTTGGGTCATAGAAATACATATACATACTACCAGCAATCGTTCTACCGGTTCTTTCTAAAGCATCATCTTTTAATAATGACCTACGGTTAACGGTTAATCCCTTAACTTTATCCTGAAACCATTTTTGTGATTCTTTAGTTCTGCTTTGTACACCAGCTCTGAATGCTTGTGCTTGTAATGTATCGAATAAACTTGCCATATATCTATTTATATAACTAAGTGATTAGTTTGATGCCTAGATTTTTTAAAGTTTCTTCTGTCCATACCTGAAACTTCCAACCTTTTTGTTTAGCAAAGGCATCTGCTGCTTCCCACTTATCGTTATTTTTGGTAAAAGTTAATACTTCATTGAGATATTTCTTTGTTTTCTTTCTTACCTTAGGTGGTATAGTTTGAGATTTTGGTTTAATCTCTACTAAAAGTGTTTCTTTATTATCAATCTGCACTAATAAATCAACGAAATATCTGTGAAGCTTCTTATCAACAGAACACTTATATGGTATAACCACTTCTTCGCTATTCCATAGTGTTACTTTTGGATTGTTTTCGCACCATTTAAATGCTTGTCTTTCCCACAACGAACGATAAACTATCTTGTGTGGATTACCAGCATATTTTTCTGGTTTCTTTAATTTGTATTTCCCTCTGTAAGCCATTATAAATAAACCTATATATATTTAAATTATTATTTATAAGGTAAAAGTATGGCAGATAAAACAATTATTTTTCCAGATGCATTGGAAGAAAAAATGGATAATGATGATACAGGTGGATATCCAAATATAAGATTTTCAGCAGGAAGTGGTTTAGAGTTTGAGGCAGTGCATTTATATCTACCTCAAGGTTTACAGTTTAGTGATGGTGCAAATTATAATGGAGTTGATTTAGGTGTTATCAATGCGGCATCGAGTGCATTAGAAGGTATAACTGCAGATAATGCTTCAGAAACAATGTCCTCTGAGGCAACAACAGATGAAGTTTTTGTTGGTTTACTTGGTATGATGGATAAATTTGGAATAGATGGTGGTACAGCTGCAAAGATAGGAATCGATAGAGGGGTTGCATTTAATCCACAAACTGCTCTTGCATTTGATAGAGTAAATATGCGTCAATTTAATTTTGGTTTTGTTCTTGTACCTGAATCATTAAAGGAACAAGAAAAGGCAAGACAGATAGAAAACTTTTTTAGGAAATACTTATATCCAGAAGTAACCGGTTTTGTTTCTAAATTTCCACCTAAATTTAAAATACAATTTATGGATGGTGCACAAGAGAATCCATATATGCCTATGATACACGAGTCGTTCTTGACTGGAGTAGAGGTAACAATTAATCCAGAAGGTAATAGTTTTCATATTGGAGAAGGAACATATTACGCACCAACATCTGTAGGATTAAATCTATCATTTAGTGAAGCAAGAATGTTATCACGACACGATTTATATACTAAGAGTACTGATGCCGGTTTAAGAATGTATGATTATTCTAGGCCAAATAGTTCACAACCAGACCCAGGTACATCAGGAGATTAATCATGGCATTTTTTAAACAGTTTCCAAAAATAGAATATGATTTCAATCGTGATGGTACAATACAGAATATGGTTGACATATACCGTAGCGTTAGGCCTCTTTCTGCGTTCTTAGACAACTTCTCAGCGTATAAGTTTTATGAGGTTAAAAACGGCGAAAGGCCTGATATAGTATCACAAAGGCTATATGGTACCCCTGATTTTTATTGGACATTTTTTGTGGTCAATGAATTTTTACATGATGGATATAGAGCATGGCCTTTAAGTGAAGAAAATCTTTTTGATTATATTCAAAAGGAATATGAAGGGTTTGTAATTACTACATCTCCAGATATAGTACGAACAGGAGATGGTTTAATTATTAATGCAGATAATCCGACTGGAGAAGGTTTCAGGAATTCTTTATCTGCTAGATTTACAATAGGGGAAACAATAACAGGTTCAACAAGTGGAGCTACAGGCACACTTGTAAAAAAAGATGCTGACAAACAACAACTAGTGATTCAAAATGTTACCGGTGCATTCATAGCTCCAGAGGAAATAAAAGGACAAACCAGTGATGATACTGTTTCATCAAATCAAGTATTTAAATATGCAGAGGCTCCTTTTTATTATTTTAAAACTGGAGACGCAAAGAAAAGACCTATTACAATAGATACACATGTACAAGGTGGTGTTCCAGAAAATGAATCTTCCTTTGTATCATATAGGTCACAAATAATAGAAGAAAATGATACAAGAGCACAAATACGATATGTAAATCCAGAAGCTATTGGACAGTTTGTAGATAAATTTGAAGAATTATTAAATGGCTAAATCAGGAACAAAAGGAACATCTAGGTTACTATCACAGTCGAGTGAATCTCTAACTCCATCGAGTTATACTTTACACGAGGCATTGATTAAACCGAATAAACCTGTTAATGGTAATGAAACCTTAGATATTACCGGTATTATAACAAAGTTTAATATCATTGAGGATTTAAATAATCCTTTTATAGAGGCTGTGTTTACAATTATAGACGCAAATAATTTAATTGAAACATTACAGTTAATTGGTAACGAAGAAATTAAAATATTATTAAAAAGGTCACCTAAAAAAGAAAGTTCACAAGATGATGCAAAGTGGGAATTAAATTTAAAGATTGCTGAAATATTTGGATATGTAAGACATACTGCATCTAAACAATTTTATAAAATTCGTTGTGCTTCTACACACATATATAGTAACCAGGGTAAGGTATTACAAAGACCATTTAAAAATACTATAGGAACTTTAGTAGAAGATATTGTAAAAAAAGATTTAGCAATAGAAAAACATGATATTGATTCATCATCAAAAGGAATAATAAAAGGAATATACCCTACACTTAAACCACTTGCAGCAATATCATGGTTATTAAGAAATGCCTCAGAAGATGGTTCACATTTTTATTTTTATGAAAATATTGTAGATGGAATAAAATTAAAATCATATAAAAAGCTTTTAGAAGAAGAAGTGTATGATACATATGAATTTAAACCGACATTTAAATTTGAATTAGGCACACCAGAATCATATGATGAGGTTCGAAGAAGAATAAGAAAGCTTGTAGGCAATGATGGAGTTAGTAAATTAACTCAAATATCAAAGGGTGTATATGCGTCTTCTTTATTTACAATAGATACGGCCGAAAAGAAATTTGAAAAGTTTATATTTAATTATGATAATAAAGAGTTACAAAAGGTAAATAAATTTAAACCCTTTAGTGATGAAGATAAAATATTAGGCCAAAAATATAGTGATTTAAAAAATGCAAAACATCACCATGTAAATTTAAACAGTGGTTCATTCCCAGGGTTTGATAATTATCATCAACCACTACAACCAACACTCTTAAAACAGATTGCCCAGTTTGAAGGTTTAGAGGAACAAGAAATACAAATACAAATTCCAGGTGACTTTGAATTATGTGTAGGTAAAGTAATTCAACTAGATGTAGTTAAGGCTGGAGATACTGAAGAATTAGAAGAAGCGACAATGATTGATAAAAATCTTTCGGGTAAATATATAATATGCAGAATAGATAATAGATTTAGTAATGAGTTTGTGCAAGCGCTCACAATAAAAAGAGATTCAATGGGAGTAGATATTAATGCTGGATAGTTTTGTAGAAGGACAGTTTACATGGTTTATAGGAACCGTAGAAGATGTAAATGACCCAGAGTTTTTAAATAGAGTTAAGGTTAGATGTTATGGTTATCATACTGACCAAATTGAAATTTTAAAAACTGAGGATTTACCCTTTGCTACTGTGATGATGCCTAATACTACGGCTTCATTTAAAGGTACTGGCGGCAATCATGAATTAATGGTTGGTTCATGGGTGATTGGTTTCTTTAAAGATGGACCATCTGCACAGGACCCAGTTATTATGGGAACCTTTGCGTCTAAAACAGAAGGTATAATAGATACCCCAGTAGAAGCACAATTAAATCCACCAACAAATAAAGTACATAAAACAGAAGCAGGACATTTAATTGAGCTAGATAATACACTAGATGCTGAAAGAATTAATATAAAACATGGTAAAAATACATCTACCTTAAACATAGATAAAGATGGAATCACCATACTCCAAAGCACAGGAGTTGTAACAGAGGAAGAAGAAGCTAAGACTCATACACTAACTCTAAATCCTAAAGAAAATACAATTAATTTATTACACAGTTCAGGCACAACTATTAATATATCAACTGAAGGTAGTGTTACAATAAATGCATTTGATGATATTGTAAACATAGATGGCAATACAACTATTACTGGGACACTTCATGTTACTGAGGCCCAGACAAATGATAAAACAATAACAGCACAAGAAAGTATAACCGGTAAGGGTATTGTACTAGATACTCATACTCATACAGGAGATAGTGGTGGAACTACAGGAACTCCTAACTAAAAGGTATAAATAGATATATGGCAATATTAAGTGACAAAAGTATAAGTGGAGACCTACTCAAAGCTAGGGTTGTATCTCGTAAGAAACAACATAAAGACTTAGATTTATCTTTAAAAATACACCCTATTCGTAAGGATATAATTCCACTAAAAGATGATAATGCAATAAAGAATGCAGTTAGGAATTTATTAGTTTCTAATTTCTTTGAAAGGCCTTTTCAGCCCTCACTAGGAGCTAATTTACGAGGTTTGTTATTTGAGCCCATGGGTGGTATAACAAAGATGAACCTTAAAGAAAACATTCAAAGAGTGTTAGTCAGGCATGAGAAAAGAATAGAGGTTTTAAATATTGCTATTAAGGAAGATATAGAAGGTAATTCATATCATGCAACAGTGGAATTTAGAATAAAAGAAACAGATACTGTCAATGATGTAGAGATAGTACTAAGAAGGTTAAGATAATATGGCTACAAATTTAAATGTTACGGAATTAGATTTCGACCAAATCAAACAAAATTTAAAGAATTTTTTAAAACAGCAAACAGAGTTTAATGATTATGATTTCGATGGCTCAGGTTTATCTGTATTATTAGATGTTCTTGCATATAATACTCATTATAATGCTTTAAATGCTCATTACTCGTTAAATGAAGCATTCTTGGACTCTGCTCAAATTAGAGGTAATGTTGTAACAAGGGCAAAAATGCTTGGATATGTTCCAAGGTCCAGATTAGCTTCAAGAGCAACTGTAAATATAGTTGTAAACATTGCTGGTGAAAGTGGTACGATACCAACTACACTATCTTTGCCAAGAGGAGCAAAATTATCCTCAGTGGTAAGTGGAGAAGAGTTTCAGTTTATTGTTTTAGAAACTCAACAAGCAACTTTAGTCGGAACAACTTATACATTTAATAATGTTTCAATAGCAGAAGGCACATTAAGAGAATTAAAATATCGTGTTGATAATGATATAGAAAATCAAAAATTCCAATTATCGGATACTGATACAGATACATCATCACTTAGAGTAAGGGTACAACAAAACGAAGAAAGCACTGCCTTTGATATTTACACAAAATTTGAAACATTAAAAGGTATTGATTCAACATCTAAAGTTTATTATCTACAAGAAAACGCAAGTGGGTTTTATGAAATATATTTTGGCGATGGTGTAACCGGATTTAAACCAACAAATAATAATATTGTTACAGTAGATTATGTTGTAACAGATGGTAAAGATTCAAATGGTGCAAACAGTTTTACTATGGTAGATAATATTGGTGGATTTGCCGGTATAACAGTTACTAATGTATCTGCCGCTGCTGGTGGTGCTGATGCAGAAACTGCAGAATCAATTCGATTTAATGCACCTTTAACATTTGCGGCACAAAATAGAGCCGTAACATCTGATGATTATGCAGCTATTATAAAAAGAGAATTTAGTAATATTGATTCTATATCCACATGGGGTGGAGAAGATAATGACCCACCAGATTTTGGTAGTGTTTATGTAGCAGTAAAACCATTACTTGCTGATAAATTAACAGAGGCTGAAAAAACAGAAATTACCGGTACAATATTAAAAGGTAAAAATGTTGTTTCTATTACTCCAGAAATAGTTGACCCTAATTTTACAAGGCTAGAATTAGATGTATTCTTTAAATATAATCCTAATTTAACAGATAGAAGTTCGGTTGAATTACAATCGGTCGTAAGAGATACTATCACAGATTACAATTTTAACAACTTAAATAAATTTGATGGAGTGTTTAGGCATTCAGAATTAACTCGTGCAATTGATAATAGTGACCCTGCTATATTAAACACAATCGTGCGTCCAAGAATGTTCCAAAATATTACACCTAGTAATAATTCGGATAATAATTTCTCACTTACATTTGCAGCACCTTTTCATCAAACAGGTTCTTCAACTAAATTTATATTATCATCTACAGCATTTAAAATAAATAACGAAGACTGCTTCTTTGGAGATATACCAATTGAAGGTTCTACGAATAGAAAAATTATTGTTTTCAAAGTAGTATCACAACAAAATATTACTGTAATAAATGATGCTGGTTTAATGGACACAGAGAAGGGTACATTAACATTAAATAATTTTAGGCCAGATACAACATCGGCTATAAAAATTACAATTGTACCTGATAGTTTAGACATTGCACCTAAAAGAGACCAATTATTATCCATTGAAAATGATAGTGTAATAATAACACCAGAGATTGATTCGATTGCAGTATCAGGTTCATCTGGTTCAATCACATATACAACTACATCTAGAATAAAGTAACATGAAAAAAAGTTATTCACCAGGAGTAATACAGCAAAAATCTAGTAGTCTTCATGACACTAAAGAAAATATTAGAATTGAGCAACTCATTCCTTCTGAAATATTAGAGGACCAAGGTCAATTACAAAAATTTTTAGAAGCATATTATACGTTCATGAATATGGACGAATTTATATACCAAGAAAATGAAACCTTTACAGGAGTTGTATTAGAAGAAAAGGTTACATTTCGTATACCTGACCCAGAAAATAAAAATAATAAATTCTTTACAGATGAAACTGGTGCAGACTCTAGTTTAGTTGTTACATCTCCTGCGGGGGTTGATACCACTATTTCACTTGATGCTATTAATGTTGCAATTACAAATGGTAACGAATTACCAGGTACTCTTGCGAACTTAACATCGGAAGTCGGTAAAACATTTACAGTATCCGGTTTAAGTTCAAGTAATAATTTTACGGCCAAATTAATTACACCAGTTAAAAATTGGGTAGGTCCTGGGCCTTCTTTTGTTATGAATACAATTGAAGAGGCAATGAATATAGATGAAAATGCTTCTAATTATTTAGAGCTAATGCAAAAAGAAATTGCAGCAGCAATACCTAGAAATGTTACTGTAAATAAAAGAACACTTTATAAACAAATATTAGATTTTTACAAACTGCGTGGTAGTTCAGATAGTATAGAAATATTTTTCCAAATATTATTTAATGATGATGTAGAAGTTGCATTTCCATTTGATGAAACACTTATACCATCAAGTGGTAATTGGTCACAGCCACCAGCTGTTACATCAGTTGTAAATGGTGCTGTTTCTAATTCTACAGCTATCACAGTACAAACTGCAGATGTAAATATAAAATTAGGTTCCGTCTTTATTGGTGGAACAGTAAAAAGAGTAGATAATGTAACTGTCGCTGCAGTAAACGGCACATCTGTTACTCTTGATACTGCAGTATCCTTATCAAATGGTGCATCTATTACCTTTGAGCCTAGAGGAACATACCTTGACAACAAAGGGTTTTTGAGTTATAATATTAAAATACAGGATAGTTTAAGGTTTCAAAAATTTAGTTATTTAATTAAAACTGGTAAAAATTTATCAGATTGGGAAGGTGTCTTTGATAGACTTGTTCACCCTGCTGGATTTATTTACTTTGCAGAAATATTACTGTTCTTACAATTAACAGATAATGTATTAACTGCAGCAAAAAACAAAGCATCGTTACCTGGTACACAACCAGGAGTTATAGGTGTTGAAGATATTCCATTACTTGTTGAAATGTTTGCTTCTGAGTTTCTACCAGGGGTTGAGGCCAAGATTGCAAAAAATGGATTACTCTCTATTGATTTAAAAGATGGTATTATAAATGTTATTAATATGACAAATGGTGGTAGTGGTTATACAAGCGTACCAACAATAACAACAGCTGATGGTGCAGCTGCATCGGGATTTACCGCGGCATCTCTTACACCTGTATTAACGGCCGGTTCAGTCAGTTCGGTTACCATTGTAAATGGTGGTAAGGATTATGGTATACCACAGGTTACTTTTGCAGCACCAGCCGATATTACTTTTAACGGAAGTAGTTCAAGTATAGTAAATGTTGGAAATAATACCATTCAATTAACAGGTGCTCAACAGGCAGCATTTCCTGTAGGTGCAACACTTACATATTCAACAACAGGTGGTGCAATTGGAGGATTAACTTCTGGAGCTCAATTTAGAGTACACACATCTGGTTCCAATTTAATTAAATTAAAACCTCTTGCTAATCAAGCAAATCCAGAAGTAGAAATTAATATTACCAGTGTAGGAACCGGCACAACTCATAAATTTACTGGTGTTACGGCCACGGCCACAGCAACTTCTTTAAATGGTGCATTAGAAAAAATAACTATATCAGATGTAGGTTTTGGCTATGCGGCAAATGCAACATTAAGTGTATCATTTAATGGTCAAGGTTCTGGTTCAACACAAGATCCTGTTGCAACAATAGGTACAACTGCAGATGGTATACTCGATGTGGATAATATTAATATTACAGGAGAAGGTTTTGGATTTGACCAATTATTTGGTTCCGTTGGAACTCCTGCTGTAGCTATAGGTAAAGTTGCAGCTGTTACATTTAATGGTCGTGCAAATAAACAATATAAAACTGCACCAGTTATTGTATTTCCAGAACCACAATCAAAAGATTCGCAAGGTAATTTATTAGTTAGTAATGTTACTGCTGCAGCAGAATTTACAATTCAGGCAGAAGATGATTTATCTGACCCAAATAATCAGAAATATAAGGGCGAAATAACAGGGGTAAATATAACTAATGCAGGTAACGGATATATTGATGACCCTAAAGTCACAATAAGTAGTTCTGTACAAAATGAGGAAAGAGTTGCTGAAATGTTACATACCAGACCGGTAGAATGTAACCATGTAACTCTTGCAGATGGAGAACAATTAATTACAACTCAAATAAATCCAAGACAAGCGACTGGTTCAATTATGACTAGCACTGGAACAGCAGTTAAATTTTTACCAGAACATACAGTAAATATTGTAAATGCAAGTTATGGAATTATAGAAAATAATGGGTATAGACAGAGGAGAGGTCCTAGTAATTTCTTTAATACACCTAGGCTTTTTAACAGTAATCAAACAATTGAATTTTTAGGTTCAAATCAAATACAAAACCTTGATTCAACTGATATAAATAAGTATAACACAAACAGTTTTGTGGATATTGAATAGAAGGGAACAATTATGGCAGCAATTGTAAGTAACAATTTTAGAGTGCTTAACGCACAAAATTTTAAAGAGGATATCGCCGGTTCGAGTGTATATGTCTCAATAGGAAAATCCGATGTATGGTCATTGACGACATCAGATACAACGGATACTACACCGTTTACTCCAGACGACCATTTGGACGAAATAGGAGAAGCAAGATTTAACATGATTGGCATGAAGAAAATTAATTCAGCCGATATTGCTCATGTGGTACCAAGACATACTTGGGCTTCAGGAAGAAGTTATGTTGAATGGGATTCAAACGATGCTGATATTTTTGATAAAGCTTTTTATGTAGTAACATCAGAATTTAAAGTATATAAGTGTATAAAAGCAGGTGGTGGTGCTTCAAGTATCCAACCAACTCAAACACTTACTGACCCAACTGCAGAGTCAGATGGTTATACATGGAAATATATGTATACAATCTCTGTTGCAGATTCAGAAAAGTTTCTTACAAACTCATTTATGCCTACTAAAACAATACCTTTGGAAACAGTTTCAACAACTGCAGCTGCCACTTCATCAAGTACAAAGATTATTTTATCAGCAGTAAATGATAATATATTAGTAGGACAAACAATATATACTGGTGGAACCGGTGGTTCTGCATTATCAACTGTAGCCTCAATAGAAGGAAGTCAGATTACAGCAGCTGGTAATGTTACAGTCGCTAATAATACTCAATTAACATTTGCATTCTTAAATAATGCTGCTGCAGAAGCTAATTTATCTGAGTCAGATTATGCTCAATATTTAAACCAGACAGCTTCTAAGGCATCTGCTACTGCACAAGGTATTGAAAGAATAGAAGTAACAAATAACGGGACTGCAAACTATTCAAGTGCACCTACTGTAACTATTACAGGAGACGGAACAGGTGCAACTGCAACTGCAGTTATGTCAGGCTCAGGTTCAACACAACAAGTTGCAAGTATAACTGTAAATAATAAAGGAACAGATTACACAGTTGCAGATATTACTTTTTCATCTGGAGACGCAGCTGCAAGAGCAGTGCTAGCGCCAAAAGATGGTCATGGAGTAAATCCTAAAGAAGAGCTTGGTGCATTCTTTATAGCAGTTAATTCACAATTAATAGGTAACGATGGAAGTGATTTAACAGTCGGTAATGATTTTAGGCAAATCATGTTAATTAAAGACCCATTCGATGAAGGCACTTCTACAATATCAACTGCAGCAACTCTTAATGCATTGAAAACACTAGACTTTGCCTCTGGTACTATTACAAATTATCAAGTAGATGAATTACTTGTAGGTGGTACTTCAGGAGCTCAAGGATATGTCGTAGAAATTGATGGTAGTGGTAGTAATAGAAAAATTAAATATCATCAAAACGATAAAACAGGTTACACTCCTTTCACAAATGGTGAAACTGTAACAGGTCAAACTTCTACTACGGCACTTGCCCTTAAATCTTCTAATGCAACTATTGCACCAGAGGTTGATAGGTCAAGCGGTGAAGTTTTATTTTTAGAAAATAGAACGCCAATAAACAGAACAACAACACAAATTGAAGATATTAAAGTTATTATAGAATTCTAATATTGATTAGGAAATAAATTTATGGCAACAACAGTAGTTAAAACATATAGCATAGCACCTTATTACGACGATTTTGATGAAACAAAGAATTTTCACAGAGTCCTTTTTAGGCCTGGGTTTGCTGTCCAAGCAAGAGAATTAACCCAGTTACAAACTGCATTACAAGCACAGATTGACAGATATGGACAGTTTGCTTTTAAAGATGGTTCAAGGGTTATAGATGGTAAGGTTACATTAAATGTAGAATATGATTTTGTAAAAATAGAATCATCTTTTACTCATTCAACTGCCGGTTCATTAAATACAGATAATTATTTAAGTGAATTTGTAGGTACAACTATTACAGGAGCAACATCAGGTGTAACTGCAGAGGTTCAAGAAGTTGTTGCAGCTGTATCAGGCGGAGACCCTAACACATTATATGTTAAGTATACTAACTCTGGTACAAATAATACCACATCAGTATTTGCAGCAGGCGAAGAATTTTCATCTAACGGCACACCTGTCAGACATGGTAAAGTTGGTGGTGGTTCCGGTTCATCTATATCAAATCAAACAGGACAAGGTTCCTCAATTAATATTGAAGAAGGTGTTTACTTTATATCTGGTACATTTATTTTTGTTCCAGGTGGTTCACTTATATTAGACAAATATACAAATACTCCTAATTACATTGTTGGATTAACAGTTGCAGAAGAAGAAATTACATCTGCTACAGATACAAGTTTATTGGATAATGCTCAAGGTGTTCCAAATAGTTCTGCACCAGGCGCGAACAGATATAGAATATCAACAACACTAATTAAAGAGCCTCTTGATATAGCAAGTAGAACAGAGAATAGATATATTACTCTAGTCCGTATCGAAGATGGTAAAACTGCTGTTGATAAAACAGATAAAAATACAGACACAGAATTAACTGAAAGATTAGCAAGAAGAACATTTGAGGAATCAGGTGATTATGTTGTTGAACCATTTCAATTAAATATCCGAGAATACCTAAATGATGGTACAAATTTCGGATTTAAAACCACTGCACAAATTATAGCAGATGGCGATGCGGCAAATACTACTGCAGCAACTACATTTGGTAAAGATAGATTGGCCATAGGTGTTGAACCATCAGTTGCATATGTAAAAGGTTTCCGTGTACAAAATAATACTACAAAATATGTTACAGTAGAAAAGCCAAGAGGTACAGATGCAACTAATAATGTTAATCTGGCCACAACATCTGCACAAGTAGGTAACTATGTTAAATTAACTGCTTCAACAGTTAAGGGAATACCAGATGTTAATGATTTTACAAACATAGATTTACATAGTGTTACAATTGCAGGTACACAATCAAATAGTAATAAAGTTGGAACAGCAAGAGCCAAAGCATTAGAAATAGTAGGTAGTGAACTAAGATTATATCTATTTGATATAAACATGACAAGTGGTTCATTTAGTGCTGTTAAATCATTTGCAGGTACCGGTTCAATAACACCATTTATTGGTGACATTGCAGGTTCAACTGCTCAATTATTTGATGTTGGTAAGAGTACATCTATATTTAAATTACCATATAGTGCTGTAAAAACTTTATTTGAATTAGATGGAAGTGGTAACCCTACATCTAATGTAGATACTATCTATCAAGTTAAACAAAGATTTACAACTACATCTGGTAGTAATAGTATTAGTATTGCTTCTGGTCAAGGTACATTTGTAAATGATGGCCAAACAATTATAGGTTTAGGTGCTAATGTAATTGATACATCACCTACAATCAGTATCAGTGGTAATGGATTAACCATGACTATTTCTGATGTTGGTGGTACTACCAGTTTCTCTGGCCAACAAATGACAATTATTACAACTGTTCAAAAAGGTTTACAACATAAAAGTAAAACAAGAACAACAGTATCTACAAGTGCTGGTGCATTATCCAGTGGAGAAAAATCATTATTAAAAGCTGATATTATTAAAATTAATTCAGTAACAGACGCAAATAATGTAGATATTACAGACCAATTTACATTGGATAACGGACAAAGAGATAATTTCTATGATATTGGTAAGGTAATATTAAAATCAGGCTTTACTGTTACAGGTAATATTGTAGTTAATTTTGATTATTACGAACATGGGTCTGGTGATTATTTTTCAGTAGATTCATATCCAGCTGCAGACTATGATACCATAGGCTCATTTGCAAGTATACAAGGTGTATTATCATTAAGAGATTGTATTGATTTTAGACCAAGAAAAGAAAATGCAGCAGACGGCGGAGATAATGATTTTACAGGTACGGGTGCAAGTAATCCACAACCACCAAGGCCTGGCTCTCTAATTACAGCTGAAGTAACACACTTTATGCCAAGGATTGATAAATTATATATTACAAGGCGTGGTGAGTTTAAAACTCAAGCAGGTGTACCTGACCTCAATCCAAGACCACCAGAAACTCCTAGTGATTCAATGGCCATTTATAATTTAAATGCAAGGCCATTTATTTACAAGAAAGAAGATTTAAAACCAGAGATTATTGATAACCGTAGATATACAATGCGCGATATCGGTAGTATAGATAAACGATTAAAGAATGTTGAATACTATACATCTCTATCTTTACTAGAACAGTCAGCGGCTGATGTTGATTTATTTGATGGTAATAACTTTACAAGGTTAAAGAATGGATTTATTGTAGATGGTTTCAGAGGCCATAGTGTTGGTGACCCAACAAATCCAGATTATAAAGCATCAATAGATAGAGCTGCTGGAGAATTAAGACCTATGTTTGATGAAAGAAATACAAACTTAGTTCGAAAGTCTGCAGATAGTGGAGCCAATGTAGTATTAAATGCTGGAATAGCAACATTACCATTTACCGAAACAAATTATATTAATCAACCTTATGCATCATTTGCATCTAATGTAAACCCATACAATGTATTTACTTGGGCAGGAACTGTAGAATTATCTCCAGATTCTGATGAATGGAAAGAAACTGATGTCAGACCAAATGTTATAATTAATGACTCAGGTTCCTTTGACCAATTTAGACAAATGGCAGAAGAAACAGGTATTTTAGGTACAGTATGGAACGAATGGGAAACAAACTGGGCTGGTGTAGAAGTAGAACAAACAACAACTTCATCATTAGGTAATCCAGGGTTTGATTTCTTTGACTTTGAACCTGAATTAAGAATTGCTAGAGATAGAGGAAGAACAGGTGGTGCTGGAAATGTAACAAATACAACTATTACAACTACTACTGCAAACCAAAGTAGGTCAGGTTTAAGAACAGAACTTGCATTTGATACTGTTCAAAGAAGTGATGGACAGAGAGTTGTAGAAGTTAATTTTGTACCATTTATTAGGTCAAGAAAGATTTCATTTAAGGCACAATTATTAAAACCAAATACAAAATTCTTCCCATTCTTTGATGGTACAGATGTATCTGCTTTTGCAAGAGAAGAAACCTTCGCACAATTTTCATCATCAACCGATGTTGATACATTTGAAGGAGAAACTGCTCACCCATCTGGTTCATCTGCATTAATATCAAATGCAGCTGGAGTTATTGAAGGCTCATTTGTAATACCTAGAAATAGTGCATTACAATTCCAAACAGGAATCAGAGAGTTTAGGTTATCAGATGATTCATCTAATAATAAAGATAATGAAACATCTTATGCAGAGGCACAATATCATGCACAAGGTTTAAGAGAAGCAGTAGAAAGTAGAATTGTATCTACAAGAGTGCCAAGATTAGTTCAGTCAGAATTAAATGATGACAGAACAATAGTTGATACACAAGTTGCAGAAACAACTACATGGGTTGACCCAGTTGCAGAAACTATTCTTATAGATAGAGCTGGTGGTATATTTGCCAAGTCAGTTGATTTATTCTTTAAAACAAAAGATGCTTCGATACCAGTTAGGGTTACAATTAGAACAACACAAAATGGTATACCAACACAAAGAATAGTACCAGGTGCGGATAAAATTTTATATCCATCATCTATTAATACATCTGCAAATGCAGCAACTGCAACAAACTTTGCATTTGATTTTCCAATTTATTTAGCACAAGACACAGAATATGCAATCGTAATTACTTCACAATCAGATAATTATGAAGTGTATGTTGCAGAGATGGGCGGATTTGATTTAACAAATACAGATTTCAGAATATCAAAACAACCATACAATGGTGTATTCTTCAGTTCACAGAATGCTTCAACATGGACTCCAGAACAAAGTAAGGACCTTAAATTTAAATTAAATAGATGTTCTTTCTCAGGTTCAGGTGCACATATGAACTTAGTAAATGATACTATACCTGTAAGAAAATTAAAAGATAATCCATTTACAACAACTAGTAGTTCTGGTGTTGTTACTGTAACACACCCAAATCATGGTATGTATGATACTGCATCTAGGGTAGTAATTGCAGGTGCTGTGGATACAAATGGTATTGCAGCTGCAAACTTAAATGGTACACATCAAATTACAAATATAACTCACGACAGTTATAAATTTACAGCTGGTGGTAGTGATACTGCTAGTGGGTCTGGTGCTGGTGGAGGCACTGCAGTTACAGCTCAAGAAAATAGGCATATGGACCTTATATATCCTGTTATTGAAAATATACAACTACCTGGTACAAGTTTAAAACTAGACGCAACTACCACAAGTGCAAAAAGTGTAAATGGTTCAGAAACTGCATATCAAAGTCAGACTGCATTAGAAATATTACCAAACAGAAACTTTAAATTTAATGCACCAAAGCTTATTGCATCACCTATAAATGAAACACAACATTTAGGTGGGGCCAAATCATTTAATTTAAAATGTACATTTACAACAACTGATGAAGGATTATCTCCTGTAATTGATTTAAATAGATGTTCAATACATACTATACAAAATATTATAGGTCAAAGTTCAAGTGTCGTTGAAACTGCCTCTAAAGGTGGTACAGAACTTGCAAGATATATTACTAAGAAAGTTGAACTTGCTGAAGAAGCTGATGTTGCAACAATATTTATGAATGTTAATAGACCAGGTGGTTCAAATGTAAGGTTATTCCATAGAACACTTCCTGGTGGTTCATCTGGTAATTTAGAAGATACAGCATTTGTAGAAGCAACTCCTGTTGAAACAATACCAACAAATGATACTGCCTTTGCAGAAGTCAGATATGACATCGACCCTGCAGGTTCATTTGGTTCTATACAATTTAAAATAGTAATGACCTCAACAATCTCATCTACTCCACCGAGGGTAAGAGATTTCAGAGCAATATGTGCGACATAGGATAAATTATGGCAAAGAAAAAGAAAATAGATAGTATGCCTGATTTTGAGAAGATTGAATCCTCTCAAGCAGTTATAAATACTAATACTAATGCCTTTGCAAATCGTAGGGAACAACTGCGAAGAGTCAAAGACGACCAGAAAGAGCTACAGCAAATGAAACAAGATATTGCTGAAATAAAAAATTTATTAAAAGGTTTGAGTAAAAAATAATGGCACAGAGAAACGAAACTAGAATATTAAAAACTAATACACTTGAAGAATTCAGACAGAAGGCCAATGAGGTTTCACTACACCTTGGGCCACAAGATGAGTTAGACGCTCGTATATTAGATAAAACTAAATCAATAAATGCAAGTGCAGGGCAAATACACTTTGAAGATAGTTATAGGTTTGAAATAAAACCTGCAGAAACATTAGATAATACTGCTGGATATATTATATTAAATGATGTATCGTCCTTAACAGGCTTTGCGGCTGGTGGTACAGTTACACAATCTGGTGGATTTAGTGCTACTATTGTTTCTTCGTCCATAACAAAAATATTAATTAAAAATTCTAGTGGTGTATATAATTCAGCTCAAAATTTAAGTGATGGAACAAATACTATACTTGCAGCAAATCATGATAGAGTTGTAACAGAGTCATATCGTGTAGGTATTTTAGATGTATTTAAAAATGGTACAAAACTTTCACAGGATTTAACTGCTGCAGGATTTCATATACCAAACTATGCAGGTAATGTAACAATTTCTAACTCACCAGATGTAAGTGAAGTTACAGAGGGCACAGTTTTAAATCAGAGTACTGGTTTTACAGGAACAGTATTATCTTGTTCACAAACATTATTAAGGTTTAAAACAGCTACAGGTACTTTTTCTGCAACAGCAAATTTAAGATTTTCGGATAATTCAACTGCCATAACTGCAGCAAATCATGGAGCATTAAATGCTGTAGAAATTACAGAAGGTTCTTTGATAGAATTAAATAGTGGAGCAAGTGGGTCCGATGTTATAAAGATTGTATCTGGTAATGTTATAGAGGCCATTAATGAAGTACAAGATGATATTGGAGATATAACTGCAATTGCATCTGGTATCCCTAGTCCAAAAGGTGATATTGTAAATGCCATCAATTCATTTAAAGGGGAAGTCGGAAACGCAAGTGCATTAAATACAACTGCTACTACCGTAGTAACTGCAGTTAATGAACATGAATCAGATATCGGTAATATGAGTTTAACTACTTCTGCAAGTAACCTTACTGCAGCAATAAACGAACATGATGCCGAACTAGGTACAATCACAGCAGGGGCAATGGGAACAACTGCCTCGACAGTATCTACTGCAATTGCAGAATTACATACTGATGTTGATGCTAGATTAAAATTAACATCTGGGTCAGAACAAACACTTAATTCAAATATACAATTTACAAATGGAAATACTTTAGAATTTCCTACAGGTACTACACTAGATATTAGATTTGGATTACTAAGAACTGGAACAGGTGGATTATCTGTTAATACAGGGTTTGTTGATTTTGATGGTAATATAGCTCAAAGAGGTCTTGCTTTTGAAAGAAGTAATTTTGGATTAGGTCCAGATACTCAATTAATATTTGACCAATCTGTAGTTGCATCTAAACCAGCTAGAGCATTTCGTGTTGTAGGTTTAAATGACGGTTCAACCACAGAAACAGCAGACTTAGTAACATTCTATAATGCTAAAGAATTAATATCAAATAATTCAGAAACAGGTATTGATGTAACATGGGACTCAACAAATCAAAACTTTGATTTTGCATTATCAGCTGACCCAACAATTACATTGGCAGGTGATTTAACAGGTAATGCAACATTAACTAATTTAACTAGTGCCACATTAACAGCAACTATTGCTGCTGGTTCAGTAGAAAATTCTATGTTGGCCGGTTCAATCGCTGCTTCTAAATTAGCAGGAAGTATCGGTAACAGTAAATTATCAAATTCATCTATCACTGTAAGTGATGGTTCCAATACAAGTCCAGTTGCATTAGGTGGAACATTAACATTCTCTGGTACCTCTGGAGAGGTTGAAGTTGCAGAAAATGCTGGAACAGTTACAGTAGGATTACCTAGTAATGTAACTATAGGAAATAATTTAATTGTAACAGGTGATTTAACTGTTCAAGGTACTAATACAATATTAAATACTACAACACTTGAAGTAGAAGATACATTAATACTTACTGGTACTACAGGTACCGAACCAACAACTGGTGGATTTGGTATTGAAACAAGATTATTTACTGGAACATCTACACCTTCAGGTTCAGCATCAAATGTTACTGGTACACATTCACTTGTATATAACTTTGCAACGGACCAATGGGAAGCGGATGGAGTCCAATTACTAGATACTGTTAACAGTCTAGTTACTCCACAAATAAAAACAAATAATGGAGCTTCTGGTCATTTGGCTCCTACCGATTTATCTGGAACTAGAGATTTAGATTTCATAGAAGGAGCTGGTATTGATATTGCAGGTGCCTTATCTGGTACTGATATTAATATTACAATTACAAACACAGATAAAGGTTCAGACCAATTTATATTTAGAAATATATCAGTAGCAGGTCAGTCAACTATTGTTGCTGATTCAAATGATGGTCATTTAAATATTGTAGGTGCTAATGGTATAACTCCTACCACAAATGCTGGTACAGATACACTTACACTTACTCTGTCAAATTCTGGTGTAACTGCAAACACTTATGGTTCACAATTTGTTGTT
>TARA_B100001113_G_scaffold240074_1_pt1 | contig 27359 bp, 25 predicted proteins | sample TARA_B100001113 | Tara Oceans TARA_B100001113 (sample SAMEA2622402) | marine metagenome | biome: marine biome (ENVO:00000447); feature: deep chlorophyll maximum layer (ENVO:xxxxxxxx); material: "saline water (ENVO:00002010), including plankton (ENVO:xxxxxxxx)" | depth 50 m | reverse complement strand
CTCGTACCCTTCGACATGTACAGAACTCATGCGGTTCACATAGGCACTAATCAGAAGTCTGCCGACATGAACCGCTTCCTCGATACCGACAGACAGGACGGTACAGGACTTCATCTAATCGACATAGAGAAGACTGATGAGCGCATACGTGTGGTGGCATCTTTCCTCAACAGGTATGATCCTTCTAGGGTACTCGTAGTGAGCGCACGCCAGTATGGGCAGCGACCTGCTCGGAAATTTGCCCAGGCCATAGGTGCTAAGAGAATAGTCGGCAGATTCATTCCAGGCACACTAACCAACCCTAGACTTAGCTCATACATTGAGCCTGAGGTACTGATGGTCACCGATCCATCCGCTGATTCACAAGCACTCAACGAGGCAATAAGCTCTGGAATACCTGTAATTGGAATATGCGATGCAAATAACACACTAAGGAATGTAGATCTCGCTCTACCTGCAAATAACAAAGGTCGCAGGTCACTTTCATTGGTATACTGGTTGCTTGCCAGGGAAACTCTCGTTCTACGGGGTGAGGCAACCTACGCGGATTGGGAGCGATCACAGGACGTTGACGATTGGGAGTCGACATTCTAGCCATGGTTGTTTACAGCCCTCCATAAGCCCATTCGTTGACCTAGCGGTATGGATGTCGATTCAATTTGGGGTGTATATCACGCTGATGGTGGCTTGGTTGGAGAAATGAAATACGTTGCAGGAGCCCTGTTTATGGGCCAACACTGCTCACTTTGCGACATAACTCACAAAATTGCATGGGAGAAGTCGGATATGAAACAACTTAGGAACAGTTTCGACATACCCTTCCATCTCGTTCATCTAAATGAGCGCCCGGATGATTTGGCAATGTACACCAACGGGATTACCCCAATCTTAGTTGCTAAGACCGATTCTGGATTCCTAACTATTGCCTCTGACGATGAATTGAATGAATGCAGGGGTTCTGTTCAATCGCTCTCTGAGCTTATATCCGAGAAACTAGCCCATATCGCCGAGTCATCGTGAAATATGTAGCTCCCGACGTATGGGTCATGCCAACAGGTCCAGCACCCCTATTCCTCGCTCCCATGGCCGGAGTAACTGACCTAGCGTACAGGCTATTGGCAATCGAATGTGGTGCAGATTTCACTATGACTGAGTTCACTGCGGCTTCGGGCCTGTCCAGAAAAGAAGCAAAATCATGGTTGAAGATGGATAGCCACCCAAGAGAGCAGCCATTCATACCTCAGATATTCGGGGGCGATGAAAATGAGATGGTTTCCACAGTTAGAATGCTCCAAGATCGCGCGGATGTAATTGACATTAACTTCGGATGTCCGGCGCCAAAGGTATGCAGGAATAACGCTGGAGCAGCACTGTTGAAGGATCCCGATCGAGTCGTACACCTAGTTCGTTCTTGTGTAGAAGCATCCAATATCCCGATTTCTGTTAAGATGAGGCTTGGAACCGGATCCGGTCCTGACACCGCTCTCGAGATATCCAAGAGATTGGAAAGCGAGGGAGTAATTCGCGTTTGTGTGCATGGGAGAACATTGAGACAGAGATATTCAGGAATAGCTGATTGGTCTTCGATTCGTCATATTGTTGATTCAGTTTCAATCCCTGTGATCGCCAATGGGGATGTAATAGACTCCAGAACTGCGGTAAATTGCCTGAAGTCCACTGGAGCGGCAGGACTCATGATAGGAAGGGCCGCCATAGGACGTCCTATGATATTCCATGAAATAAAGAGGGATCTTGGTTGGACTGAAAAAAACCCCCCATGGCATAGCGACGATGCAGTAATAGCAAGACGTTGGTGTTGGGAACGATATCTGCAAATATGCTCCGAAGTATATGGTGTAAAAGGAAGTAAAAATTCCAAGAGGCATGCGGTATCATTCACCAAGGGCCTACCAGGGGCATCTTCCATGAGGGTTGCTCTACATAAAGCGAATAATCACGAAGACCTTGGAAAAATGGTGTCTGATTATTTACGAGAGCTTGAAGAAAATGCAATTGCCGCCTGAGAGACTCATTCTAGTAAGGAATCTAAACGCCCTGCTACAGATGAAATTCTTGACAACGTGCGTTCGAGTCCGCGAAGCACAGATGCCACTACTTCCTTTCCTGTTGCACCTGTTAATCGATATCCGAGAGGCGCGCGTCCACCAAGAGTGTTGAGCAGCACCCGTCGATCGTGAAGAGAAATCTCCTCGAGGGAATTGTGTACTCCCTCTATATTCAACGACCCCTTTTCAAGACTGTTTATCAGCGACTTGCATATATCTTCTGGGAGCCGGCCAAGTCCGCCTCTTCCAATCAGCCAATCGCTGCCTCGAGCACGATACTGGCGACTTAGACTTCCGAAAACGTCTACGGGTATGCGTGCTTCAACGACAGCTCGTTCCACAATACCTGCAGCTCGCATTCTTTCTAGAATCCGACTAACCCTAGCGCGACTTCCGCTAGATCTTTCCATGAGTATAGAGAGCTCTGTTGGACGATCGGAAGAAACCAGTATGCCCATCACATCTGAATGAAGGGAGTCGTTAGCTCTGGGCCTGTCGCCCCCAAAACCAAGATCTGTGAGCATTTCCTCAAAAACGTCTTTTTCAGAAGATGGACCAAGTTCCATGATGTCTATCTTGAATGGGAGGGACTCCTCTTCTGCAGAAACTACCATCCTTGATGGGCTATCTGTGACACCATCGTACAAGGGAGACAATCTTTGCTTTGCAATGGTTGTCGCATTGACTGAAATGAGCTCTATTGCTGTACTGAAGCTACCGCCCCTCAGCATGTACTTCCTCCCTTCTCCCCCCCTGGTATCGGAAATAAGGCCTGATTCTCTAATTTTCACTAATTGGTGGTGAATGCCGGTTGACGAGATCCCAGTAACCTCTGAAATCTCTGCACTTGTCCATCCCTTTCTCATATCTGACATGAAGCATTTGCTCAAGATAGAATGCATTCCACCCTGTTCGTCAGCTATGCTATTCCCCTCGCCTTTTGATCTAACTAGAGCCATACTGTCCAGTATCCATGCCAAGAGGACACTCTTATCGCGGCTCCCCGCAGGAAGAGGACTCTCGACAAACCGAACTCTAAGCACGTAGGCAACTCAAACTAACGGCACATCAGTGTTGCCAATCAAAGGGCACGATTCACCCTCGTAAACCGACTCTATTTTGCATGTCGACCCACCCATAATCGACAGTAGGATTTGAAAGGCAGGATAAATGACTCTCTAGTTTTATGATATTTTCTTGAATTATCCCTCTGTTTCTGAGGACCATAACAGCGCTGTTCACGGCGGAACGGGACCTACCGAGAGATCTAGCTAGATCAGCCTGACTCCTGAATGAATCCCTTTCTACCAAACTACTGACAATCTTTCTTTGAAGATCGGAGAGACCCACAGGCAATATGGATGAAGCCTTGGCGTCACTGGATATTCTGATGCCATCCAGAATTTGCAGTTGAGCGGGAGGACCTGCATAATAGCAGACTCGACCATTTGTTCTCTGAACAAATACCTCTCCTTCATCTTCCATTCTGTGCAATCGATGACGGAGCGTTCCGTTCGCAACTCCAAGTCTTCTCTGGAGTTCTCTGAAATGTATCCCAGGTATCCGGTCGAGGGTAGTCATAATCCTATTTCTTAGCGGATGTCCCCACCCTTGTTCAGGAGACCCTTTGAGCACCCCCATGACCCCCGCAATAGGAATGCCAACAATGCCCATTGCTATGGATATGATTTGGCCAGACCACCCCGGTTGAACCATCTTGTGAATCAGTGCCATGAAAATCACAAACACGAACAGCGTATGAATGGGTGGGGTTCTAGCATCATCCTAAACACCCCTTACAAGACCTTTCTCGATTTTCATATAGGCAATGAGGACGCCTAGCAACCTACCACATGTTTTTCCATGCTCTGTAAGTCTGTATGTCACTCTTATTGGGGGGCCTTCTTCCACTAACCGATCGACAAGACCATTCTTTTGGCATGCGCTCAGTTTGTCAGAAAGGGTCCTGCTGCTGATGCCTCTGAGTAAAGTACGCATTTCATTAAATCGACGATCTCCGGCGATGTACAATGCAGCAAGAATTTCAATCGTCCACCTTGAACTAAATATCTCAAAGCACTCGACTGCTGCGTCAACTTCCCATTCGACAGATGTCAAAGGATCTGCATATTCTTCGAATGTATTACGAATCATTCCTCCGGTTGTTTTTACATCTTCAATGAATTCTAAGATTTTGCCAACATCGATTTTCTCCATCTTTCTAGGCTCAAAGTTACGTTCCATGGTGCGTATAAAATCATCTAGTGTATAAACAAAACCTCAGTGTTGACATGTAAACTTAATCATTAATATAGCCATGATTCGAGTCGGTGTTGTAATAACACCAAGTTGTATGGAGGAAGTTAACATGGATAAATGGCTAGAGAATTGGGCAGAAGAAGCAATCGAGATTGAAAACTTGAGTAAGAGGAAGGAGACCCTAATGCTGATGGCAATATCTCTTTTCACTAGGAGATGATGATTTGAGCCGAAAGGAAATGTTGGATATTGTCGTTCGCGCTATTGCAGAATACAGAGCACCTGCTTGGATCCAAAGTCCGCGAAGAAAGGACTAGGAACCATCGAAGGAAACTCTAGAGCCCTCTAGCACGGATCTCAACCCGTTGAGCGCATCATTGGTCGAGAAGATTGCTTCCAGCCCGTCTAATTCTGCTTGTAAGCCAATTTCACGGTCATCTCTCGATTTATCTGCGATTTCGATCAGATTTGTGGCCATCTCGACAGCTATTGGAGCATTTCTCGAAATCAACTTACCCTGCCTAGTCGAGAATTGATCGGTAGTGTCGAATGAGCCCGATATTATCGATTCCATACCCTCTCGAGTGTATGATGACAGAATATTTCTTATTTTTTCCGATTCAGGCAATCTCGGGTGGTAGGGGTATCCGTATGGCTCAGTAACCCCATCAGAGGCATCCATTACTGCTTTTTCTATATCAGAAAATGCAACAACTTCTGTAAGATAACCCATGGAAAAAGCATCTTCAGAACCCATCCAGTTGCCTGCTATTATGGCATACCTAGCACATTCAGCACCAGCAATTTGCACTGCACGTTGCGTCCCTCCGAGGCCTGGATAAATTCCTATTCCGGTTTCAGGAAAGCGAAGCATCGTCTTCGGAACACCGATTCTATGATCGCAGCAGAGAGCGAGTTCCAATCCCCCTCCTAGAGCTAAACCAGAAATCACCGCTATTGTTGTCAGTCTGGATGATTGAATATTATTCAAGATTCGATGCCCTTCTTCTGTGAATTCTTGAATCTCGCGTATCCGATCCGATTCAATTCTATCGACAAAGAACTTGATGTCCGCGCCCGCCACGAATGCCTTTCCGGCCCCTCTGAAAACTGCGGTTTTGATTGAGTCGTTGGACTCTATGCTTTCCCACAGTTCTGCAAGTTGGGCCATTACTTCCACGTTGAGTGCGTTCATTGCTTCTGGACGATTGAATGTTATTGTTGCAATTTCATTTTCCAGATTCAAGTCAAAAAAATCGAATTTGAATGGTTCTGAGCCCTGTTTGATAAGAAAAGATGGTGCTTCTATGGAAGCTAGTGAAGCATATTCAGATGCCAGTTTTGAAGCCAAATCAACCCCCATTGAATTTGCTATTTCAAAGGGTCCTTTTGTCCATCTCAATCCTACTTTAGCGCCTCTATCGACATCTTCGATTGAGCATATCCCTTCTTCAACAATCTGTGAGGATACGCAGAACACTGTACCCAATAAGCGTCTCCTGATGATTTCCGAGGATTCATGATTGCACTCCTCAGATCCAGAAAGGTCCCATTCTCTGCCTTCTTCCACCAGTTTACGTAGACACTTTGCTCCAGTGAAGCGACCAGTATCTAGCTGTGTAGCCAAGTAATCCGTCGAATGGAGGGCGATTGAGGGGCCTGTGAGGTTCATAAGAGCAAATGGCCCCATACCTATCCCGAAGGAGTTTCTAGCAATCGCATCTATTTGAGCAGGGGTTCCAAAACCGTCTTCATAGAGAGTGCAGGCCTCGTTCAACCACGGTACAAAAAACCGATTAACAACGAATCCAGGTCTGTCTTTGCAAACTATCACAACCTTGCCCATTGCCCTGCAATATTGTACTACGGCTTTAATCGAAGAATCAGAGGTTGATGAAGAAGGTATGACTTCAACCAGTCTGTTCTTTGCTGGATGGTAAAAGAAGTGTAGACCGATGAAGCGGTCAGGACGATCAGACATCAAGGAAAGTTGCTCTACTGATAATGACGAGGTGTTCGTTGCTATGATAGTCTTCTCACTACAATGTGATGAAAGGTCTTTCAATACAGATCTCTTGACTTCCAAATCTTCGAAAACTGCCTCTATGACCAAATCCGTTCGATCATCTATCGAATCCACTCCTACAGCACCAGAAACTCTTGAGAGCGTTTCTTTAGAGTCAAATTCGCTAAGAATCCTTCTCTGGACTGCCTCATCCAGGAAACCTCTGATCGTATTTATCCCTCTGTCAACAAACTGTTTTTCCCTGTCGATCATTTGAACCATAAATCCTTCCTGAGCGGATTTTTGAACTATACCTGAACCCATATTACCCGCTCCAATTACGGCGATACGTTCGATCGATTGCATGACCCACCGTAGCATGGGTATCACATGAATTAGTCGCTGATATCCTTTCCCGATAATTGACAATACTTAGGAGAAATCATTCTTTCCGATTAGCATGGATGTGAGCCTCATCGATGCGTTAGTCATCCTAGCCCACCCATTAGCTGGAATGGCTGCAGCCTATTTCTTGTACAAACAATGGAGCGGAATAAAATCTGTTCGTAGAAAATCGAATACATTTGGAATGTCTCCAGAACAGAAAGAGGAGATTAGGAACAAACATCAGATCATGGGCAAGAAAGCTCCGTCGATTGTTGCCTTCGTTATCCTCCTCGCTATTGCAGCTGAGATTTACCGTGGCATTGCAATGGATGTGCCATTCACCGAATTAATGAGTCTGCATGGCTTGCTGGGAGCCCTCCTCCTTGTTGCAACAATATCGATGAGCAGGACTGGAAGGTCGATGACATCCTCAAAACCTCAAGACTACCATAAGGCTCCACAGAGAAATATACACTCAAAAATCGGGGGTGCTATGATGTGGCTGTTAACATCGATCGTTTTCCTAGGTTTCCTGAGACTTCTCGAAGTACTGGGTTGAGTACGAGCCATCACATTACTGATTTGACTCATTCTTCTTCCATATGGAGCGGAGATCTATTTGGAAAGATTGCTTCCAGGATAAAATCAGCCTGGGATTGAGGATCTAATTCTAACTCAGAAATTCGAGCTCTTCCGGCTACTTTCCATCGATTAGATATCTCGGGATTGCCTGCTTCCTCAATCGCTTGATGCCACGCCATTCCATCCTCACGGGGCAAGAGCCTCCCACAAACCCCATCCACAATCGAGTCTCTGAAACCACCTTCATCCACGAACAAAGCAGGTACTCCGATCGATAGTGCTTCGATAGCAGTCAGGCCAAAAGGCTCGCCATGAGCCATAGAAATAACTGCACGAGATCTTCTCATGGTGGCGATTAACTGACTTAAATCAAGGTCGCTGTAAGTCCATAGTTCTACATCGCAACCTTTGGCATGCTCTTTCAAGGCATATAGGTCTTCATCCGAACCCCTTCCAATAACTGCTAATCCAATTTCTGAACCCTTCAACATCGAAATGCATTCCCAAATGCCCTTCGCCCAATTGAAACCGCCTATGGTCACCACCCAGGGGGGTTCAGGAAGGTCCTCCACATCTTTCCATGCTCCTTCCTCCCTGTCCGTCTCCTTCATGGCGAATTCTTTGGAAGATACATTGGGTCTAATGACTCCAGTTTTGAATCCATATGTGGACAGAAATCTATCAGCACTATATGACGAATTAGCGGAAATAACAACATTGGGCGATGTAGCCATCTTCTTTACCATTCTTCTGTCTGAAAATCTTGCAAAAGAAAGTGCGATACGAGTGAGGAAGAGCGGTCGTTTGGGGCGACCTCTGATATCAAGATGCAGCACATCCTCGTACAAACCACGGTCAGGCTCCAGATAGTGAACATGGATGGGTTTGGATGAATCGATAAGACGTAGTATCCCCATCGATCCATCCCCGCTAACAAGGTGAACCCCATCTACATCGGATATTCTTTCCTTAATACCTGAAATTGAGGCCCACTTCTGAAATGATCTTCTCTGCTTCCTGTGCAATACTTCATCCAATCCACTCCGAGGCACTGTCCATGATTCATTCGGCTGAAGGAGATCGATACTGAGATCAGAGCATAGTTTCTCAAGTTCCTCTGAAGGCCTGAGTGTTGCTATTGTGACTGTAAAACGTTGACACAAGGCTGGAATGACTCTGATGAGATCACGCTCGGCACCACCCATCGGGTCGAAACATCCCTTAGCCACTAGTAAGCTTGGTTTGTCATCCACCCCGACCGCAAGTCGAGTTTGCATGCCGGTCCCTCTGGTGGATACTTATTGTCGCTTCCGGAGTATATCTGCCAATTCATGACACGAGAATCACTTGTACACAGCATCATAGTAAACTGCCTCAATCTTTTCAGATACCCTAGGCCATAGGTACATCTCTGCTAGATTTCGACCATTTTTTGCCCATGAAATCTTCTGCCCATCTTCAGCCTTGGATAAGCGCGAAATTGCAAGTTTGCATTCCACGGGACTGTTTGATTGAAACGGGATTCCGAAACCGCCCTGCGTAACAAAATCTCCCAGCCCGTTAACATCCGCCATGGCAACAGGGAGTCCAGCCCATGCCCCTTCTAGCAATATTGCGGGCAATCCCTCAAATCGGGAAGGAAGCACAAGACCTGATGCATTTTCTAAAAGCCATGACTTTTCCTCCTCGTCGACGAGTCCTAAGTGATAGAGTCCCGATTTTGAGGATGAATTAGATGCATCGATCACATCTTGTTCCATGGGTCCAGTTCCCGCGACTACCATTGCATGTCCGTTACGCTCGTTATTGTCCATAGAACCCCATGCATCGAGCAGGATGTCAACGCCCTTTTGCTTAGTCAGGCGTGAAAGATAGAGTAAGAACGGCCCTTCAGGAGCTCCTTTCGGGCGTCTTTGAGAGTCCATGGGGGGCTCAAATCCAGTCGGGATAATCCTGATCTCTCCTTTTGCACCCTTCGATCTCAACAAGTCCCTAAAGTAGGGTCTCAATGCAATAGTAATTTCTGAAGAAGAAAGCGTCCTGTTACCTTGCAAAGACCATCTCATTCGTTTTATCAATCTACCAATGTACGTCGATTTCACGTAATCGTTGTGGTATGTCGTTACAATGGGGATACCCATCTTAGAGGCCTTCAAAGCTGTCTTTCTGATCAGTATCGGCAGCGTGTCGTGAAGATGCACGATATCAAAATCTGACATGTCAAGATTCTTTATCGAAACGACAGGATCAACCCCTCCAAGAACCAAAGTCGCAGGAATGCGAACCACAGAAATTCCATGCCTGTAGAATTCTCTTTCATTGTGTTCGGGAACATCCGCGCACCAAACCGTAACTTTGTGCCCTTTTTCGACAAGTTCTCGGCCCAGTAATTCGACGTGCCTGTTTCCTCCTCCAACATGCGGCCAGAACCAGACATGAACCAAGAGTATGTTGAGGCACCGAGTCACATCCACAGGATACTGTCCTAAGACTTCAACCGTACCCATGACAGTTTGGAAATATATGCATAATCAAACGTTTATGAATAGACGAAGAATCATAACTACTCGTTTTCCCCCGAATAGATATGCTCCTAGAGGTATCGAGTCTGAAAAAGGGATTCGGCTCAGGCACTAGGAGACTTGAGGTGTTGAAAGGGGTCGATCTTTCCATCAAAAGAGGGGAATTAGTAGCTTTGATGGGCCCCTCAGGTTGCGGGAAGTCGACATTGTTGAACATCATTGGAGGCCTCCTTAAGGGCGATTCAGGAAGTATCGAGATTAATGCTGGTACTTCTATGAAATATGGTACGAAGCCTCCAAACCAAGTCATCGAGGTAAGGAGGAAGGGCGTAGGTTGGATTTTCCAAGATTTCCACCTCCTAGATCACATTACGTCCTTAGAGAACGTAATACTATCGCTTGAACTTGCAGGCATGAGTTCTGAAGTTGCGGAGCAGAGAGCCATAGCGGCAATGGAAAGAGTAGATCTTTCTGATAGGATGAGATTCATGCCAAATGAACTATCCGGTGGACAACAACAGCGTGTTGCCGTCGCGCGGGCCATCGCAGGATCAAGGCCACTTCTGTTGGCCGATGAACCAACGGGCAACCTCGATGTTAAAGCAGGGGAATCAATAATTGAATTGTTCAGAGAGTTATGTTCCGATTCTGATGATCCAATTTCTGTGTTGATGGTAACTCATGACCCACTACTTGCATCAAAGGCGGACAGAATGCTTCTGATGAGGGACGGCGTCACTGCAAGCTCAGACATAAGGTCTGCATGGGGCGAAGATGCGGGGGTCGAATCGTGACCAAAAAAATAACTGATAAGCCTTTGATTGATCAACTTGCTGATATCCCCTCTGACTTATCCACCGCGATTCGAAGTGCATGGAGGGGCAGAGAGAGAGGGCTTGCAGTATTCGCAGGTGTGTTCCTTGCTTCTTTGGTGATAACCACTGTTTTTGCTTATGGGGTCGGTCTATCTCAGAGCGCACTCCAGAGAGGGCTTTCTGACGAAGTTTACGATGCGAAAGTCGACTTTAACAGTGCATCTGATTGGTCGACCAGAACAAACGATTCAGCTGAATGGTCTGCAGTTTGTGACGAGCTTTTGGATAGGGAAGAGATAATTGATTGTGGCTTGGTTTTCGGACGACAGGGAATACGCCTCAGTGGATTCTTCGATAGTGCGTTTGCCATACCACAGCCCCTTAATGCCGTTGATGCTGCTGGTCCGAACGGAAACTGGGACGATGTCTCGTGGGATTATCCTGAGGCGTTGGAGAACGGTCCCTCGATAAACGGTGGGCGGATCCTGAGAATCGTCGACTCTGCGCATTTTGATGGAGAATTAGCTAACAGATACTCCGATCGGATACTATATGGCTCATGGCCCGAATCAACACAGACAGGAATAAACCCAGTCATACTTCCAAGCAAAATAGCTAGTCAGGCTGAGGTAATGGTCAATGATACAATCACATATCTCAATCTTACATATGTAACGGATTCACAGCCGATTGGAAGCGAACTTACGGGGTGCGAGGGAGAGGTAATAACCAGAGTAATAGACTCAGGTGGCTATCAGTTCTGTACACTGACAATGACCCTCAGAAATCTGACAATCGTTGGAGTCTATGAGGAATGGCCATTTACCAATCCGACACTGCTTTTCAACCCCGTAATTGTCGGGGATATGGCACTTTCTGAATCAGACAAGACTGCATTGATGGCCAGTGATCATGGGTATCTTGGAGTTGCCATAGACAGAAGCCTTCTACCAACGTCTTCTACCGATGACGCAGCTGATTGGCTTGAAGACACAAAGAAAGAACTGGAGGAAGGAGGATACGGGCCAGAAGGAGAAATTGAAATCAGGTACAACGATTTAATCGCTGGATCATTAGTCTTCTTCAGGATATTCCTAGGGTTAGTCCAAGTATTCGATTATATTTTGATGATTCCCATAGTAATACTATCATTTGCTGTGCTCATCTACGGGTTGGTCCTATCTCTGGAACAACGGAAGAGGGAGATATCAATCCACAGAGTGATCGGGGGAACCGAGCGGGGTTTGAGGGGGATGGTCCTGAGAGAAATGACCGCCATCTCAATCGCAGGCTGGCTTCTTGGGTACATCATTGCACTGCTTTCAGTGCCCCTCATTTTAGATGCAGTCGGATTCATGTCTTTCGAGAAGGGAGATATAGATCTCAATCCCACTTTAGGGGTTGGCTACACCATCGCAGTCTTCCTACTCACAGTGGGGATAGCGTACCTTGTTGCAAGGTCCCGCACCAAGGACTTCCTTGAGATGGAAATCGATGAAGGCGTCAGAAAGGTAAAGGGCGTAAAGAAACCTAGGACTTGGTTGCACTTAGTGGCTTTCTCAATCGGAATACTTGCTACAATAGAGAGCTATATCGAAACCGCTGGAGGATGGGGCCCATTTGGTGAAGATGGAATCATAACCGGCTTTTTCGTAAATTCTCTGGTTGCTCTGCTCGGGCCATTCGCTCTGTGGATAGGAGGAGCCCTTGTTCTTGGACGAATAGGCGGTGCAGCACCGCGTATAGTGCTGAAAATCGTAGGTTGGTCGCCGGCTTTAGCAGACATTCGGAGAGGGCTTAGGTCCTCAGGATCAAATGAATCCGTTGACCGCCTTGCCGTTATTTTGTTATTGACTCTATCAATAGTAACGTTGGCTGCGGTCCAGGGTTATACAGGCACTCTTGTGGATGAAAGGACGGCCTCTGCGCAAGTGGGGGCAGACATACAGGTACAATTCGAGGGTCCAGTTTCTGAGGAAGTCGCTCGTCAGCGAGTAGAATTTGCGATTGAAAACTTAGGAGCTGATATTATCGACGACATTGATTCAATGACTTCTGTTGGGTCGACATTCGTCGCTGCAAAGGAGGGCGGGGGATTAGTGCCCGGGCTCGTGTTATTTGACGGTCATGAAGATACTCTAATTTGGGATGAACAAGCTGCTCCTTGGAACAGTTATGGTGGCAATATGGTCACAATTGGGGAAAGTGCTCGAGACTTCTTTGAGATTGAGAGTGGGTCTGTAGAAATTTTCCTTCCTACATTTACACCCATATTTACAGAGAATGGGGTCGAGATATCAACAACATATACCTCGGAAAATCTCCAATATATCGGAGAGCATGAGTGGGTGCCGGGCATGACTGGAGCAGAGTCTACGCAGGCTGTGTTAATGGGCGAATCGACATACAGGGCACTCGCAGGGGATGCAGCCGTCGATAGCCATACATCGCCTCGTTGGTTCTTCGAGGTTTGTGATCAGTCGGATTCAGATTGTAAAGACGCACTTGAGCGACTTAGCGCGGAGCTAGTCAACATCCAGGGGGTCTCGGTGGCTTCTGACTGGAACAGCGCGCACTCCGAAGTCGAGAGAAATGGGGGTCTTATTTTCGGTACTCAGGGGCTTCTTAGTCTCCAATTCGTAGTTGCTTCTATGGCTTCAGTGGCCTCGGCATTTGTATTCCTATCCTTAGTTCTGACTCAGAGGAAGAAAGAGTTAGCCATCCTCCAAGCAATCGGAGCAAGCCCCTCGCAGATCATCAAACTCGTCCTCTTCGAGATACTGGCCATAGTGGGAATGAGCATGGGTCTGGGCATTCTTCTCGGTCTAGGCATTGCACAGTCGTTCAACGGATTCTTCGGTATTTTTGGATTCATATTCCAGATTTTCCTCGGTTCACAGGCAGCGGTGGATAGGACGCTTGTCTGGCCTTGGATGGAACTTGCAATCGTCAATGCTATCGTATTGGTCAGCGTCGTCGCAGCTCTACTGCTGGTCACTCGACGTGCACTGAATTCAGATCTTGCAGTCGTTTTGAAGGGGGAGTGATATCATGAAGGGCTTCTATGTTGGGAACCAAGGGCCAGAGTACATTCTTCAGGCTGAGGGCCTTTACCATGTGTATGAATCGAGCGCGTTGGATGGCAATGTCGTTGCACTGCGGGGGTTGCATGTCAAAGTACGCCCCGGCGAAGCAGTAGCCGTAGTGGGCCCTTCCGGTTCAGGAAAATCAACTCTACTCAAATGCCTTGGTGGCCTTATGAAACCCAGTGCAGGGGATGTATCATTTCAAGGAATGCAGATTAATCGATTGACCGGGCAAGAACTCGTCCGCTTACGTCAAGAAACTGTTTCATTCATTTTTCAAGACGCTAACTTGTTGCCTGATTTAAACGCCCTTGACAATGTAGCACAGCCTCTCAGGCATCGTGGAGTTAGTGCAGCGACTTCCAGAAGAAAAGCGCAAGTTCTCCTTGATAAACTTGGAATGGAAGATAGGAAGAATGGCATGCCTGCCCAACTCTCTGGAGGCGAGCAACAAAGGGTTGCGATTGCGAGGGCGCTAATTACCAACCCAAAACTCATACTTGCCGATGAGCCAACCGGAGCATTAGACCCCATTACCAGCAGAGAAGTACTTTCGCTATTTGCCAAATTACACGAAGAAGAGGATGTTGCGTTCTTACTCGTAACCCACAGCCGGGAAGTCGCATCATTCGCAGATCGATCACTTGAATTAAGGGAGGGGAGATTCATTGCTCAACATGGAAATGACGTGGATATCGCTGATCTGGGTAATACTCGTGCCCTCATCATCGATGAGACAGGGACATTGACGCTACCTCCAGAAATCCTGACACAGCTTGGTGGCCCAGGTAGATTTGATATCGATCTCGATGGCGTTAATTTGACAATGTCCAGGGCCCATGAAAAAGACTCTGATGAAGACATCACCCCAGTCAACCTGACTCTAGCCATTGAGTGCCCTGCATGCAAATACGTCTACACCGATGAAGCACAAGAATGCCCCTCATGCGGCTCTTCGAGACCAATGGTACCAGTCTAAATCCCATTCGCTTTCAAACCGTTGGAAGAGATAATTTCTGAGGCTTTGCAATACCCAAATCCTTTGGCAAATTACGTATCTTCTTTGGTAACTCAACAGGAACCATCTCTTTCCCGATAAGAGCCACTCGACTTTCCCTTCTTTCTGATAAGACCTCACGATCCACTAATGGTGCCAGATCTCGTGAGAAATCCATCACTTCATCATGGCTTGGCATGTTTTCGATACTCAGATTATTCCTACTATTGCCAACAAACACGTACCCTTTTGCTTCAATGAAGTCTGGATCGGCCAACCGATCAAGCCTTGCATAATCCTCAACATGACCCATGGACTCACCTTTGATGAGAGTGTGCCTGCATACCGTTCTTGTATCGAGCGATGGAAGAATCTCAAGGGTCCTTTCAAGCTTGTAGAATGCAGATTGATCGAACTTGGGTTTACAGAGCCGATCAAATATCTCTTTGTTAGGTGCATCTACGCTAACATAAAGCTGAGTTGGGAGAGGATCAAGATTCTCGATTACCTTAGGAAGACTACCATTTGTCACCAGAAAAGTACTGGTCCCATGTTGATGACATATATCGAGAAACTCCCCTAGTCTTGAGTAAAGTGTCGGCTCTCCGTTCAATGAAATTGCTACATGTTTTGGATTTTGTGCATCGAGCCATTTCTCTCGATCAGCCTTCGGATTACCGCCGAATCCAGTAAGGAGCCTCCGATGAGCCCTTACGCTTTGTAGATAGAGTTCGTATGGGTCATCATCGATTCTATTCAAAGTGTCTGAGTGGGGCTCTCTCCAACAATATGTGCAGCCTAGATTGCAAGTATCCACATTTGGCGCCATTTGCATACATCCATGGCTTTCTATTCCGTAGAATGTTCCCTTGTAGCATGATCTGTCCGCTATCAGGGATTGCTTCGTCCAATGGCAGACTTTGACACCACCATGTTCGCCAACTAGATGGTAGCGCTGCTTGGCGAGCTTAGCCGCAATACGTGGCTCAATCTTCGTGACGGGGCTGTGGACCATGTCCTCGTTGGTGTCTACATTGGCTAATTGCCTTGAATGATTCCTTGATTTTGCAAGATATGCCATCTACAAACGGCTAATCGAGTCACAATCAAGGAGAACTATCCAGTTTAATGCCGGTCCCGTATGCGAATATTTCAATCCCCTTAGAGCCCTGGTATTTTCCTCTGTGAGTACCTATCATGCTTGTATCCAACCTAACCCCTATCACAGCATCGTATCCTTTGTCAGTAGCCATTTCTCGCAATCTCTGGAACACTTCAGATCTCCCCAATGCTATCAAATCACGATATACGTCAATGGAACCCCCAAACAGCATGTAAATAGCTGCAACTAGTTGTTCCCAATGACTGGGCCCGATCACTATGCTCGTCCAAATAACATTGGATTCAGATACATCCTGAGGTCTCCGTAGTTTATCCATTGAGAGGACATCCTTACCTGCTTTGTTGAGGGTCTGTCTTTCTCGTATGATCAGATTATTTTGCCAATCTTTCCTTTTCGATGAGCCCGTCAGCGCGCCATACAAGAACATGAATGGATAAGCAACCGAGAATAAAATTCCGAATATGGTCCAAAATACACCCCAGAGGACGAGTAGCAATAACGGAATTCCGCATACACCGTAAAACAAAATTTCACTAATTTCCAGAGGCCACACAACCTGTCTATTCTGTTATTACAGCGGTTCCATAGCAAAATAACTCAGCTGCGCCGGGAGACACTGCGGAAGTTGCGAATCTCAAATTCACAACTCCGTTTGCCCCTCTAGCCTTTGCATCGGCAACCATCCTAGTAAATGCCTCATTCCGGGATTCAACGAGCAATTCTGTGTATTGGGGGAGTTCTCCCCCTACAATGTTCTTCAACATCTGGGTGAAATCACGTACAACATTTTTTGCTCTAACTGTTGAACCTGAAACTACTCCAAGCTGACTCTTGATGATGAATCCGGGAATTGTTTCGGTGCTTACGACTTGTATTCCATTTACCATGGCAGACATGGTTATAGCCCGGAGACTCATGATATACTAACTGTCTGTTGTATGAAATGCTGATTCCAGATCGTAGCTATTGTCCGGCATTTTTGATCTTGCAGCAACTACAACCAACAGGGCAGCAAGGCATGAATTGCATATCACAATTTGGACCAATGACAAGGTCAAGCTAAACGTCTCTGTTAGGTCGAACCAGAGTTGCATGCCCGCGTCGCCTACTTCCGAGTATTGAGGCATGAATCCCACACGATAGAACATCAGAGTAGTGATAATTTGACTTGATATGAAACCAACCAACCATCCTGATGCAAGCTTCAAGCCGAGGTCCCTGTCTCCATTCCAGAGAACTGGAATAGAAGCAGCAGAAAGTAGAACCAACAGCATGCTGAACACTGCTGAAACCTCAAATATGCCCGAATCTATGATCGCCTCCCAATAATCAATGGTCTCATCCCAGAAGATCTCTCCCTCACGCCATTCATTCTGTTCTCGCTCATTGCCCTCGCTTGGATACTCTCCAGCTACATCTTCCCACTCGGTTGAGCCCAATCTTTCCATGCCTAGTGGCAATAGTAAGGAACTTGTGACTTGTCCCGCAGACAAAAGGAACATAAAACCCATTACAATGGCGGTTCCCTTTAGCCACCATTGATTGGGTCCTTTTGGTGCCTCTCCCACATGAGCGATTACAAATTAATAAGATTTGAAATCACTGTTTTATTGTTATTTGACTGGGATGTCCACTGTCTAAAAAAAGGTCGACGCACGAATGGTTGATGTATGACCGGCTTTGGATATCCCCAATGGCACCCCCTAGCATATCCGAGGCCCTCACTTTTGATGACGTACTCCTACTCCCAGCTGCTAGCTCAGTTCTACCTGCTGAAGTACGACTATCAACTAAACTCACGCGTACCATTAGTCTCAACATCCCAATAATTTCTGCTGCAATGGACACAGTCACTGAGTCCGAAATGGCAATTGCATTGGCGCAGGCGGGAGGAATTGGTGTAATTCACAGAAATATGCTGGCCGACCAACAGGCGGAGCATGTCAGAAGAGTCAAGAGATTTGAGGCAGGCATGGTCATCGATCCAGTGACAACTACGCCCGATGCATCTATCGGAGATCTACGGAATTTGAAAGGAAAACACGGATTCTCAGGCCTCCCTGTTATTGACGAGGGCAAACTCGTTGGTATAATCACTAATCGAGACATACGTTTCGTAGAAGATGATTCGGAGAAGGTAGGCTCACTGATGACCAGGAAACTAGTCACTGTCCCAATCGATGTTAATCCTGAGGAAGCCAAGCGTCTGATGCATCAACATAGAATCGAGAAATTACTCGTTGTAGACGGAGATAAGTGCCTCGGATTAATGACGGTCCGTGACATCGAAAGGGATCTCAATCATCCTGATTCTTGCAAAGACGATAGAGGTAGGCTAAGGGTAGCCGCAGCTACTGGAACAGGGAAAAAAGGAATCGATCGTGCTACGGCCTTGCATGAGGCAGGAGCCGATGCAATTGTTGTAGACACTGCCCATGGACACTCAGAGGGGGTAATCGATACCGTTAGAAGGGTCAGGGAGATTATCGGAGATGAAACTCAAATCATAGCAGGAAATGTGGCGACCGATTCCGCTGCCATAGCACTCATAGAAGCCGGTGCCGACGCGATTAAGGTAGGAATAGGACCTGGATCCATCTGCACAACTAGGATTGTTTCAGGAGTAGGAGTTCCTCAGATGACCGCAGTCATGAATGCGGTTTCTGCATGTTCAGATAGAGGGATACCTGTGATTGCCGATGGTGGGATAAAATTTAGCGGCGATATAGCCAAGGCAATAGCTGCTGGAGCAAATTCAGTGATGATAGGCTCCCTTCTTGCAGGGACCAATGAGGCTCCAGGTGAAACGATTCTGTACCAAGGTAGGTCCTACAAAGTATACCGGGGAATGGGCTCTGTAGGAGCCATGGTTGATGGTGCTCATGATCGATATTTCCAATCTGAGCAGGGCGATACGAGAAAGTATGTCCCTGAGGGAATCGAAGGGAGAGTTCCCGCAAGGGGACCTGTCGACAATGTTCTGTATCAACTGCTTGGGGGGCTGAGATCCGCCATGGGATACACTGGAAATGGATCCATAGACTCGATGCGAGAGAATTGTTCTTTCGTTAAGATAACCAATGCAGGACTGTCTGAATCACATGTACACGATGTCGAAATCACAAGAGAAGCCCCGAATTATCGAAGATAAAGCCATTCACTTGAATACATCCTTTCCAAAAGGTCCGATAGTAGATTCGTATCTTTGTTGCCTAGCATCTAATTGAGCTATTATCGCCCTAAGAGCCCCTAGCAAAGTGTTCAAACTCGTCTTCTCGAGGGCCATGACGTAGATTGATAGAATAGGACTTTTTCATTCGATCATGGACGAGATAATACTCGGAGGCGGTTGTTTCTGGTGCATCGAAGGAGGCCTGAAAGGGCTTAGAGGGATTGTGGGAATCAAGTCTGGGTATTCCGGTGGAGATGTACCCAATCCCTCTTACGAGCAAATATGCGGGAAGAAAACAGGTCACGCCGAAGTAGTCAAAATTACATTCGACCCGAATGTAGTAAGACTTGAGGACATTTTTGATGTGTTCTTCACTCTTCACGATCCGACGCAAATCGATAGACAGGGGAATGATGTAGGCCCTCAATACAGGAGCTGCATATTTTATGCGGACGAGAACCAGAGGATAATTGCCGAAGATGCAATTCAAAAAGCAGCCGAACTTTATGAGAATAAGATAGCTACAAAGCTAGAAAAAATAGATATCTTCTGGCCTGCAGAAAACTATCATCAAGATTATTTTGCGCGCAATCCGAATCAACCATATTGCCAGTTTTCGGTTGCCCCCAAGGTGGCCAAAGCAAGAAGAAAGCACTCTGTTTTGTACGAATAATCGATTATTGCGATTATGCACACCTTTTTGCATCCAACCTCTTGAGAAGAATACATGGAAGAAGATGAAACACTGGTTCCTGAGCCATGGCCTTTGCACCTGTTGGGCCTCATAAGCCCCTCCTTGGTAATTGCTGGAAATCTTCTTGGAGGAGTTTACACACTCCTAGGCGTCATTTTCATTTGGGTCATCAGTCCAATTCTCGATCTTGTCATGGGGAAGTCAAAGATTACACGCCCCCCTAGAGAATCCGGTACACCATTTATCACGCTGTTGTGGATGCATGGTGTCGTACACTTCGTTATGATGGGTTCATTCTTCTTCTTTGCATATTCAGAAGGAATCACCGTTTGGCTCATCACAGCCTCATTATCAACTGGCCTTGCAGCAGCGGCATCAGCGATAGTGACTGCTCATGAACTGGGCCACCAACGTCCGAAGAGTCCTGGATGGCGGCTTGCGCGACTTCTCTTATTCAGCATAAACTATCCACACTTCACTACTGAACATAACCACAACCATCACAGAAATGTTGCAACAGATGACGATCCAGCAAGTGCGAGAGCCGAGGAGGGAATCTGGTCATTTTGGCTTAGAACTATCCCTGGACAGTTTTTGTCGTCCGTGCGAATACACAACAAGAAAGGAAGAACAGGCTTCTCAAATCCTTCATGGAAGGGACTTGCCATTCAAATCTCGATATTCGCTTTGTTGACAAGCATGTACCTCCTAGGTTACAAACAAGCAGCACCAATTGCAATTGGTTGGCTAATCCTCTCTGCGATATCAATTCTGACTCTTGAGTATGTCAATTACATTAGACACTGGGGACTGAGACGTGGCGACTCAGATAGGAAATTCCAAGCAGAACATGCATGGAACACTGAATCAAGATGGTCGCGATGGAGTCTTCTTGAGCTGACTCGTCACAGCGACCACCATCTTCGTGCATCTGTGCCATTCTGGAAATTACGACCTCACCCTGACGCCCCGACTCTTCCTGCTGGGTACTACGCATGCTGGTGGCCATGCCTGGTCCCTCCTTTATGGAGGCGAATCATGGCAGGTAGAGCGCCAAATGTTTGATTAGACAACACCCAGAATTCTGGATGTTGGAGTTTGGTTATTTTCAGATATTATGAACGCACTCTCAATATCGTGTAGATCATCAGATAAACCCCCTCTGTGGTAGACTGTGGCCACAATCTCGTTCGCTGAGATAGGACTTCCTACCCCTACATGGATTACAACACCCACAGCATGGTCGATCGAACCTTCCAATTCTGTTCTTCCTGCCCCAATATTTAGACACAGATCAGCAATTGAGATAGCGTCTATATCCGAAACCCATCCGTTATGGCCAGAAAAAATATCAGTTGAATATAATTCAGGGCTAATCAAGCCAAGACCTGCATACAAGTCTTGATCAGAATCGAATATCGAGGTGTCCCCACCTTGTGCTTCTACCATCTCCAAAAACTTTCCAAATGCAGATCCATCATAAAGTGAATCAAGTATCATAGCAGACCCATGACCTTGATCCACCGCCAAGCCAATCGAGTGTAGTAGTAAGCCGCCTTGGATGCACACAAGCTCTTCCAAATCATTCGGACCTCTTCCACAGAGTGCCTCCACTGACTCAACAATCTCCAAAGAGTTGCCCACAGCATGTCCAATGGGATGATCCATTGACGTTATCAGACAAGTCGTAGATATTCCCATTCCTTCAGCGACATTCTTCATGGAACGCGCTAACTCCTCAGCCGATGCCCTTTCTTTCATGAATGCAGCTCTGCCAGTTTTCACATCAAGTACAAGTGCCCTGATTCCCTCCGCTGCCTTCTTTGAGATGATGCTTCCAGTGATGAGCGGGACTGACGCTACTAGTCCAGAAACATCCCTAAGGGCGTACATTCGACGATCAGCAGGAACCAGGTCTTCAGTTTGACCGACCATTGCAACACCTATTCTCGACACCTGTTCAATCAATTTTTCAACCGAAATATCAGTCCTAAATCCAGGTATTGATTCCAGCTTGTCAAGAGTGCCTCCAGTATGCCCCAGACCTCGTCCAGATATCATTGGAACTTTCGCACCACAGGCTGCTAAGGCAGGCGCCAAGGCAATCGAAACTTTGTCGCCAACGCCTCCAGTTGAGTGTTTATCGACAACAAGGGAGCCAATTTCATCAGGCCACTGAATCACTGTTCCAGAATCACGCATCTTCTCCGTTAAGAGAACCGTCTCGTCCGGTTCAAGCCCGTTCTCGAATATGTCTGTTAGATATTGCACCACCTCTTCATCGGACATTGATCCATCTGATACAGATTGCACAAATATCTCGATACCATTCTTACGGTCACCCATACCGCACCCTAATCGGGTAAAGTGAATGATGCCTTCCATGGAATTACAGGGCAGATTCGAAAAAAAATCAAATTAAGGAAAGTCCACCTGTATATCTTATACATCGGCACCGCATTTTTGAAGAAGATCAATCTGGCATTGTACATGGGTCGCGGGCACGCTCTCAGTGTTGCACTGTCTATGCTGCTCGTCATGATCATGCTGGGCTCTTCTGCAACCCCTCTTGGACTGGTGAAATCTAATTCAGCTCTAACACACTCAGATTCGGGAATCCAAGCGGATTTTAACCATCCATCGATAATAGTTGAGGGTTCTCAGATTGTACCAATGACATTCAATGCTGTGTCTGCTTTTGGCAGCGAGGCAGAAGGGGACTGCTCCCCTCCGATTATTTGTCCCAAGCCAGAGCCTCCAATTAAATTAGCAGATATTCCCCAATCTGGCACTCTGGGCCAGAATTCAGGCATGGTGGCAATGGACGGTATTCTGTATTTTGATTCAAACACACCAAAGTCACAATTATGGCGATATGATCCTTCATCTGACTCAATATCCGAGATTACCTCAATCTCTCAGTCAAGCACTTATGGGGGCCAGGTGGCAAAGTATGGTGGATTCGCCGTTCTTGACCACATTCTGTATTTTGATGCTACTGAATCGGCAACTGGAACTGAATTATGGGCATTCAGCCCTATGAATGATACATACTGGATGATTGAGGACATTCGCACTGGCAGTGGCAGTAGTAAGCCAGGAAGCAGCACCGGATTGATACCCATGTCTGGAAAGTTATGGTTCAATGCAGAAGACGGAGCACAAGGAAACGAACTCTGGAGTTATGACCCGGCCACCGGAACAGCAATGATGGTGACAGACCTCTCTCCAGGGTCAACCGGATCTTCGCCTGGGGTATTTTCCGGATTGGTTCCAATTTCAGATCGATGGCTATTCTTTGATGCAGATGATGGCACAAACGGAATAGAGCCTTGGGTACATGACACACTCACCGGACACACGACTCTTCTCGGAGACATAAATTCAGGAAGCTCTCCTAGCCTGCCGGGATATTTACTACCCTTCGTGGATGTCGGGAATTACGTCGTTTTCGATGCTAGTAACCAAACTCACGGAACAGAACTCTGGGCGGTAGACAAAACATCTCAAAACTGGGAGGCCTCCTTGGTTTGCGATATTTGGCAAGGAAGCCCAAGCGGACAGCCAAATTCTGGCTCAGATGAACCAACAGTTATCGGGGGGCGCATATATTTCTCTGCTAGAGATCAGACTCATGGCAGCGAATTGTGGTCGTTCAACTCCGCAGATCAAACGTGCACGCGCAACTCGGACATAAGGCCAGGATCGCAAGGGAGTAATCCCGGTTCAGTTTCAGGAGGTTTCCATAATATAGCCGGAGTAATTGCGTTTTCAGCAAATGACGGAACATCTGGAAATGAACTTTGGTTCTACTCTCCAGAAAACACAACGTCGTGGCTGGCCGCTGATCTCACAACGGGGGCAATATCCTCATACCCAGGACAATACAGTGGTTTCACCATTACAGACGAAGGTCATGCTTACTTCACTGCATCATCAAGCGGGAGTGGTTTCGAACCGCATGTTATTGACTCAACTAATTTTTCCGCATCCTTACTTGCAGACATCCGAGCAGGGTCTCATTCTAGCGAATCAGCAAGGAACACAGGTTATGTTATTATGAATCGAGACTTGTATTTCGATGCCAAGGACAGCTCGTCTGGAAGCGACCTTTGGGTTGTCAGAAATGCAACCAATAACTCAGCTGTTGCGTGGACCGTATCGCCAACACTCCCCTACGGTCTCGACATCTCTCCTGTTGATGGGACAATAAGTGGTACTCCCACTCAAGTATCCGATCTTACGACGTATCAAATAGATGCAACCAACTCTTCAGGGGTGACAGTTAGCATTCACATCGAGATAGCCGTTTTGGCTGATAACGATCTTGATGGAATACCAGACAGCGTTCCTAATGATTTATCCTCTTACACTGATTTGATTTCGGATTCAGACGATGACAATGACGGGATTTCCGATTCAGCGGAATTGGGTCATGGCTCCTCCCCACTTGATGTAGATTCAGATGATGATGGATTCTGCGATGGACCGATTGAAGTGCCAGGAGTTTGTACCTACGGTCCAGACCCTTATCCTGTAAATCCAAATTTCCCAGTCGATACGGACGGTGATCGATTAGCTGACTCTGATTTCGATGGGAATGGTCCGGCGGTTGCTGACGATGATGATGACAATGATGGATTCACCGACTCAGAAGATGCCTTCCCACTCGATCCATCTGACTGGCTCGACACTGACGGGGATACTGTCGGGGATCTTTCCGACGCAGATGACGATAATGACGGAGTAGATGATGTAAATGAACATCAAGCAGGAACAGATCCCACCTCAGTAGACACTGACGAAGACGGTATCTGCGACGGCCCGTATGCGCGTCAATCTTGTACGACTGGCCCCGATCCATATCCAGTAGACCCCTTACTCCCTATGGACACCGATGGCGATGGGCTTTGGGACAATCTCCCGGATGATGCCGCAGATAATTTTGTTGAGGATTTTGATGACGATGGCGATGGGCTTGACGACGCCGTCGAGACTGGAACAGGATTTTACATCTCACCATATGATAGAGGAACAGATCCGCTCAACCCAGATTCAGATGGCGATGGGTTCTGCGACGGAAGTAACGAGGTAGTGGGCACATGCTCCAGAGGAGAAGATCCCGAGCCTTTCAACCCAAATATACCGATGGATAGAGATCAAGATGGTCTCGCGGATCAAGTTGACCCCCTATGGCCAGCCTTCTATGGAGATGAAGATGCTGATGATGATGGGGACGGATACACGGATAGCATGGAGTACAAATGCGATTCATCTGCGCTCAATCCAAATGATGTTCCTGATGATCTGGATGGCGACTTCATTTGTGATGATGAAGATCTAGATATGGATGGAGACGGGTCATTCAACACAGAGGACAGGTTCCCAGAAGATCCTAATGATTGGAGTGATTTTGACAACGATGGAGTAGGAGACAACTCTGATTTGGACTCGGATGGAGACGGCTTAGCTAATGAATACGAACATCCCGAATGCATACTTTCCCTCGACTGTGACACGGACGGAACTCCCGATGTATCAGATCCATTCCCAACTGATCCAACTGAATACTCCGACACAGATAACGATGGTATTGGTGATAATTCAGATCCAGATTCAGACAACGACCAAATTTGCGACGGAAGCACAAGCTTCCCGGGGATATGTTCGGGTGGACCCGATGCGTTCCCCTATGACCCAGCTGCTTATCTCGACACGGACGGCGACGGTCTCACAGATTATCTAATAGAAGGGATACCGTCAACGCTAGTAATAGATCTCGACGACGATGGCGATGGGTGGGATGATTTGGAAGAGATACGCTGCAGATCGGACCCCCTTGATTCTAATGATGTGCCGAGTGATGTAGATAACAACAAACAATGTGAGTCAGTAGGCGCTCAAGTTAGCGAAACCTTCGCAGTCTTTGGGGCTTTCATTGCCCTCCTCCTTGTAGTCGGTTTATTCGCCACCCCGTTGATACGTGACCACATCCGAAAACGAATCGAATCATCCCGCTCCGAGGATGAAGGGTAATTCTGAAAATCGGATTGATGCGCATGAATGAGGGCCCCCAACAGGATGAAGATTCAGAAAATCTTCCGAATCCTTTCGCAGGATTGAGTGGTGATATAAAAGAAAGAATAGAGGAGGAAAAGAAATCCGCAGCCCAAGACGAGCAGAAGGCTGCTCTGGATTTCATCAGGATATTTAGATTGAAGGAACGATTATCTGTTCTGCAAGGGCCTAATGACCAGATCGAGGTCATGCTTAGCGGACCTTTGTTTTCCAGAACACTTCACAAAGACCCAATTACTTCAGTGGCATTCGTGGACAGTTCTGTTTGTGCTTCGGTTGGAATGGATCAGAGAATTCATTTCTGGAATTCTACTACCGATACTGTAGTCAGAACTCTTGATCAAACCGCATACAAAGGCCGTCTAGTGGCATCTCCCGACAGATCTCTTCTCGCATGCGGGTCGCTAGACAAAACAGTCCAAATGTGGAATACTTCTGACGGACAACACTTACGGACAATAGACCTGGGCGGATTCGGGGTGCTTAGTGTGGATATTGCCCCCACTGGATCTATCATAGCATCAGGACTGTACAATGGGAATGTCAGATTATCAGACGTACAAACACTAGAGACAATCATGGAATTCAGGGCCCATGAAGAAGCCGTGACAGCATTGTCATTCTCCCCATCTGGAAATACGCTTGCTAGCGGGTGTGAAGACGGGTCGATCAACGTCTGGAAATTACCTAATGGGTCTCACATTGCTGGCACATCAGAGTTTGGAAAACCAATCAATTCTCTTGTGATGCTCGAAGACGACCGATCCGTCGTTGTCGCTTTAGAACACAAACAAATACACCGGTGGAACACTCATGAACGTGAGATCACTGGAACTTATTCAGGTCATTCAGGAGAAGTCTACTCCCTATCTATGTCGCCCGATCGCAAACTCCTTGCAAGTGGGTCAAAAGACAACACCATTAGAATCTGGGATCTAGAATCTTGCACCGAGCGAAAGACATTGAGAGGCGGTCCGGGACGAATAAATGGTATTACATTCAGCAACGATGGAGAGCATTTGTTCTCGGGAAACTCCGAGGGAGAAGTTGCCTATTGGGGAGTTCAACTTGATGTGACTCAAAGAGTGCTCGACAAGGTCGAGCAGATGTTGGTTGATGGGGGCTTCAATGTAAGGCGGACAAGAAAGCAAACAATACTCATTTCGCTAGCTAATAACTGAATCAGAACTTCCTCTTTATTTTCGGCATTTTTCGACCAGATTCATTTTCAGAATCGTCCTCATATTCATCGCTGACAGGGCCCGTGGGTACAGATAGGTAAACTGCGACCAACTCCATCAGGTATGTCGTAGCAAATATCCCTCCCCACTGCCATACTTCGGTCCATCCCAATACCGCGTAAGCAATCACGGCTGCAGCCGTGGGGCGGATCCAGGATAGGGATGATCGAAGTGTGAAACCCATCTTTTTGATAGATTGGGACCTCCCAGCCATGCTACTGCCAACAATCACTGGTTCTTGATGTTCGCACCGATATCGAGGTCAAACAGAGGCGTATTGTCGTAAATTACCCTGCTGACTTTTTTTTTGTAAGCCGTTCATCAGCGGCAGG
>TARA_B100001113_G_scaffold89742_1_pt1 | contig 27864 bp, 14 predicted proteins | sample TARA_B100001113 | Tara Oceans TARA_B100001113 (sample SAMEA2622402) | marine metagenome | biome: marine biome (ENVO:00000447); feature: deep chlorophyll maximum layer (ENVO:xxxxxxxx); material: "saline water (ENVO:00002010), including plankton (ENVO:xxxxxxxx)" | depth 50 m | reverse complement strand
ATTCATTTAGGCCATGACAGAGGTGCTAATGAAGTAGCAAAGGCAGCCATACAAGAAGATGCGCATTGTATCGCAATTACTTCATACCAAGGAGGTGCTGTGGAAATGTTTACGCACACGAAACAAATTCTTGATCAAGCTGGTTTTGGGCACGTATGTTTGGTCGGAGGAGGAGGAGGAACTATACTTCCAAAAGAAATAAAACATCTTTCTGATTCAAATATTGCTAAGATATACTCGCCAGAGGATGGCAGAGAAATGGGACTCACGGGCATGGTATCTGACGCAATAGAAAGGGCAAAAAGGAATAATTTGCTGGATATGTCAAGATTTGAATCACTTAATACACCAATCACTGCAAGTGATCATTCATCTGTCTCAAAATTATTAACATTGGCTGAAAACGCTGATGAGAAAATTTTCAGAAGCGTCCTAGAAAAAATAAAATCAGAAGATATTGTAAATTGTCCAGTAGTTGGATTAACTGGTACAGGAGGTGCAGGAAAATCGAGCCTTACAGATGAATTAATGTTGAGGATTCAAAGAGACAATCCTGGAACTAAAATTGCTCTACTTGCTACCGATCCAACTCGTAAGAGAACAGGAGGGGCATTATTAGGAGATAGGATTAGAATGAATTCATTATCGGATGATAATTTATTTATGCGCTCATTTGCAAGTAGGAATAGCGGTAGAGAAATTGCGAATTGTATTGGTCGATCTATAGAAGTTTGTAAAGCTGCTGGATTTGATTTAATCATTGTTGAGACCAGTGGAATAGGACAAGGTAATGATGCAATTACTGAAGTTGCCGATATTTCCTTGTATGTTACAACGAGAGAATATGGAGCACCTAGTCAATTAGAGAAGTTAGAAATGTTAGATTCTGCAGATATTATTGTATTAAATAAATTTGATAGACCTGGAGCAGAGGATGCTTTGACAGAAATTCGCAAACAATTCAAAAGAAATCGAGAAATGTGGGACGCCAATGATTCCGAACTATCAGTAGTTCCAACTATTGCTAGCCAATTTGCAGATGCTGGAGTTGACCAACTATGGGAAAAGTTATCATCTTTATTAAATGAGAAATATGCAGAATCATTCTATGCAAAAGAACCTAGATTGGGGAAGGATGGATTACCGCATAGATCGTCACCCATACCTTCCAAAAGACAGGGTTATCTAGCAGAAGTTGCTAGTGTAATTAGAAATTATCATACGAAAACAGAAGATATCGCTTCCAAAGTAACCGTAATTCACCAATTAGAATCGGCTGCTAAACAAATGGAATTAAGGTATGATAAAAATACTGCGCGTAATATCAAAGAAGAAATAGAAAATATTCGTTTAGAGATTCCCGAGAGTATTTGGGAAAGTCTGGAAGAATTTAAAATTAAATCAGAAGAATATCGCTCTGGGAAAACAAGTTATACTGTTAGAAACAAAAAAATTCCTGTAAAAACTACTAAAAAAACTCTATCTGGTTTAGAATTACCAAAAGTGGCTTTACCTGAATATAGTGATCTTGGAGATACTTTTAAATGGATTAGGAAAGAAAATTTACCTGGTTCTTTCCCATACACCGGAGGAGTTTTCCCATTCAAAAGAGAAGATGAGTTACCTGTGAGAATGTTTGCTGGAGAAGGTAGTGCCGAAAGAACAAATAAAAGATATCATTTTTTATCAAAGGAACAAGACTTCAACAGGCTATCTGTTGCATTTGATTCTCCTAGTCTATATGGCAATGACCCACAAAAAAGATTGGATATTTTTGGAAAGGTATGTGAAAGTGGAGTATCGATAAGTACAATAGATGAAATGGAGAAATTATTCGAGGGTTTCGATTTGTGTGCAACCAATACTTCAGTTTCTAAGACCATAAATGGAAATTATTGGTGGCATCTTGCGGCCTTTTTTAATGTAGCAATAAGACAACAAGTCAGAAAATTTGAAGAAGAAAATAGTAGAAAGATCAGTGAAAAGGAATATTCAGAAATTAAGTCTAGAACTCTGAGTTCAGTTAGAGGCACCGTACAAGCCGATCAATTAAAGGAATCAATGGGACAAAACACATTAGTTTTTAATCTCGATACTGCTTTAAGAATGATGGGAGATGTTGCAGAATTCTATGTCAATAATGAAGTGAGGAATCATTATTTTGTTTCGATTTCAGGATATCATATCGCTGAAGCAGGAGCAAATCCCATATCGCAAGCTGCACTGACACTATCCAATGGCCTGACATATGTTGAATTATTCAATTCAAGGGGCTTAGATGCTAATAAATTCTTAAGAAATTTTAGCTGGTTTTTCTCCAATGGAATGGATCCCGAATATGCAGTAATAGGAAGAGTTTGTAGGAGAATATGGGCCATCGCTATGCGTGAAATGTATGGTGTTGATGAACGTGGTCAAAAACTAAAATATCATATTCAAAGTAGTGGAAGATCTTTACATGCTCAAGAATACACTTGGAATGACTATCGTACTACGTTGCAAGCACTATATGCTTTAGCAGATAATGCAAACTCTTTACACACAAATTCTCGTGATGAAGCATTTGGTACTCCGACAGAAGATACTGTGAGAGATGCTGTGGCAATTCAACTAATATTATCAAAAGAATATGGATGGTTACAAAATGAGAATCCTTTACAAGGCTCATATGTCACAAACTGGCTAACAGATTCAGTAGAAGAAGAAATACTAAAAATATTTGAAGAAATGAATAGACGTGGTGGGGTTTTAGGGGCTTTAGAAGTTAATTATCAGAGGAATAGAATACAAGAAGAATCTATGATTTATGAGCATAAAAAGCACTCAGGTGAATTACCAATTATTGGAGTAAATACTTTTGAAGAGGGTGCAGACAATTCATTATCAATTGAAGGATTTGATGTTGATGTTACTCGTTCTGATGAATCCGAAAGAATGATGGTTATTGAAAGGAATAAAATATTTAGAGAAACTCACGCTAAAGAGGCCGAAAAGGGCTTAGAAAGGCTCAAAAAGGTGGCTAGGGAAGGGGGTAATTTATTTGAGGTTATGATGGATATTGTTCAATATTGTACTGTTGGACAAGTCACCCAGGCACTATTCGAAACTGGAGGAAAGTTTCGTAGAAATATGTAAATTATTTAGTATTGAACTTGTAAACATATGCTGCAAGGATGCCTCCAGTAAATTGAGGGAGAAAGTGCATCCACGATGATGAGAGGCTTATTTTTCCAGAAATTATTAGTGCACTAGTTACTGCAGGATTAAAAGACGCTAGGGAAATATCTCCTACTGTAATGGCGCCTGCCAAAACAACAAGTGCTATTGCAGCCCCATAGTATCCATTACCAGACGTAGATTCTGTTGTTGCAACATTTAAGATCACATAGGCCAGTAGAAATGTAAAGAGGAATTCTGCTACTACTGCTTCCGAACTTAATGAGAATAAATCAATAGAATAATATTTTTTGGTACTTAGTAATTTTTCTGAAACCAGTGCTGCAATCACAGCAGCAGATATTTGAGAGACAATATAGGGCAAAACATCATTTTTATCGCATGAACCTCTAAGATAAACAGAAATTGTAACTGCAGGATTATAATGTGCTCCTGATACGTGACCTCCTGCATATATGACAACCATAAGAGTCGATGCTATGGCAAAAGGAACGTATTCATCTGCAGAAAGATGAATGGCAGTAGTACATATTGTAAGAGATAAAAAAAATGTTCCAATAAATTCTGTTAAGAGTTTCTGAGGTAGTGTGAATGACATATTAGTTTTAGGTGACAACCAAACAAATTAATGTTGTGCTCTAAAATAGTAGTTTATTTGTATATTGATATATTATTTGTATCATCACAATCATATCATTACTATCAACTATTCAAGTTAACATGAAATACTATATGTTGGTGCTCTTCAATAGTATGGCACAAGGAACAGTAAAATGGTTTAATCGAATAAAAGGATTCGGATTTATCGAGAGAGATGAAGGAGACGATTTATTTGTACATAAATCGCAAGTCGAAGAAGATCTAGATGAAGGAGATTCTGTAGAGTTTGAAATTGGAGAAGGTCCAAAAGGCCCCAATGCAATTAATGTTAAAAAACTAGATTGAGTAAATATAGTTGATAACAATCAACCGTATCTTCATTATTAGAGATTATATTACCTGTATATCTAAAAGAAGAGGCATTACCCACATGTTGTGGTTGACTTTAGGTTATCAGAAGAGCAGAAGATGTTACAACAGCTTGCTCGAGATTTTGCGGATGAAGAAATAATCCCTAATGCATCAAAATGGGATTTAGAAAGTATATATCCATTAGAGGCTATCAAGAAGGCTTCAGATTATGGATTATTATCTATAAAAATACCTGAAAAATATGGAGGAGGGGGCATGGGTTCTGTTGAAGATGTGATAATTGCAGAAGAAATTGGCAGAGGAGACCCAGGTTTTGCAACGGCTGCAGGAAGTACCATACTTGCATCATATCCAATAATTACTGGAGGTACGGAAGAGCAGAAAGAGAAGTACCTAACCAAGACTACAGAAGGAGTCATTGCATCTTATTGTGTAACAGAGCCGAATGCAGGAAGTGATGTAAGAGGGATACAAACTGAAGCGATACGAGATGGCGACGATTACATAATCAATGGTAGCAAGATGTGGATAACTGGTGCGGGTTATGCCGAGTGGTTCTTTGTATTGGCTTACACTAATAAAAAAGCAGGATACAAAGGAATGAGTGGTTTCATAGTGGATGCTAATTCACCGGGTATAGAGTTAGGAAAGAAAGAAGTGAATATGGGGCAAAGATGTTCCGATACTAGATCTGTTACTTTCAATAACGTCAGAGTTCCTGCTGAAAATTTAATTGGAGAAAAAGAAAATGATGGTTGGATAAATGCTATGGAAGCATTTGATCATTCTAGGCCTGCTATATCATCTCATGCTGTAGGTAATGCAAGAGGTGCAATGGAGGAGGCTTTGCAATATTCTAAGGAGCGAAAAACTATGGGGAAACCGATTTTTGATCATCAATCAATCTCATTTATGATATCTGATATGGCTACAAAAATAGATGCTGCGAGACTGTTGTGCTGGAAAGCGGCATCTGTTTTGGATAATGGGAAGAGGAATACTCTAGAAGCCGCACATGCCAAAAGATTTGCTGCAGATACTTGCATGGAAGTTACAACTGATGCAGTACAAGTTTTTGGAGGATATGGTTATTCTGAAGAATATCCGGTAGCAAGGAGGATGAGGGGCGCAAAAGTCTATCAAATATTCGAAGGAACTAGCCAAATACAGAGGCTAATAATAAGTAGAGAATTAAAATCTAGATGATTATAATCAATCTTTTTTAGCCATTACCCCGCCGCTGTTGTTCATAATATTGGGCATAATATTGCTCAGCATATTGTCTAGCTACACTTTCCTCATATCCTTGGCCAACCATTTGCTGGACATATGCTTCAATAGGATCCATTTGTTCAACGCCTCCGAAAACTTCTATTGAGTCTTCAGTTAAGTCTTCTTTAGATCCGATTCTATTCCTTAGAACCAAAGTTACGCCAACAACCAGGAGTAATATTATTCCGGCTACACCGCCAAATAACATAGCGTTGCTACTTTCACCAGACTCACAAGAATCTGGATCTATGGCACAACTATCAGTAGGGCGAGGTAGTGTAAAAATTGCAATTGTATCTTCTATAACATAACTTCCTTCAGATATCCTAACATATACATCGCCATTGTTACCCTCATTTTCATCATAAAGGTGTGAAATATTTAGAGATAGTAAGTAAGAATCTCCGTCGCATAGACCAGAAATTTGATCATACAATCCTAGTTCTTTCTGCGTAGTTTTAGATGCATCGCCTTTGTCAAATATTGAATTATCATCGAGAGATATTTCAACTCTAACATTACAATCTTCCTCAGCACCTCCAGTGATAGTTCCAGATATTTCCAGTATATCAAGGGCTTCTAAAGCATCAAATCTTTGACCATCCGTTGTAAACAAATTATCTGTATCCACAACAGGAGGATCGTCGCCAAATAATTCCCCAACTACAACAAAGAACATCCTGAACTTTTCACTAGTCAAGCCTTTGTAATCTACAACTTGTAATTCTAACCTTATTTGGTTAGACTGGATGCCATTAGAGGTGACATTTTTGAATGTATAACTCCATTCAGGTCCTGCTCCTACTGGCCTCACAAATGTATGCTTTGTATCTGATACTTGACCAACCATGTCAACCTGTACATCGTCCACTATTGTCCAAACAAATTCCTTTATTCCTGTCCCTACATCGCTACTATTTTCAGCAGTGAAGGACAAAGTAGTATCTCCAGATTCCGATAGACGTACAAGATATACAGGGTACTCTGCATATATCGGATCCTGATTATCGTCAACGTCTATTACAACGCGTCTTGTTTCAGAAAATTCTAAATTTTCTAAGGTAACTGAATTACTTATTATGGAGGCACTGGCCACAGGATTTGTAGAATCAGCATCAATATCATTAGTATAAAGGGTGATTTGTGTTGTCCTAGTATGTCCTAAATCATTGTGAAGATATAGTTTCAGAACCCATTGCGCATCGATTTTACAACCAGTATCAGAATTGATATCAGAAACACAAAAAGTGGCACTGACAGGAGTTTCTTTATTTTCTTGATGGATTGAACTTAATGTCCCTGCATCTAGTATTTCTCCCTCCCAATCTGTTACTGAATCATTATTTCCGGATTCTAAAGTCCAGTCAGCAAAAATACCATCTACATCAGAGACGAAACTGAAGTCTAGAGTTGCATTACTCCTTATTGCGGTGTATCCATAAGTGCCTAATCCGTTATCAAAAATTGGTTGTTGCCCATTAATGGTTAACTGGAATCCTTCTCTGACAATACCAAAATCAGGTTCGCCATTTCCGTCTGAGTCTGCATATGGCTTTAAATGGAAATCTAACATTCGTGACAATAAAGGTATAGATGTTCCATTATAAGGCTCTGATAAACTAGGGTTTTCAACGTCCATCGTAGTAACTATGAGTCCTCCCCTGTAATAGTTACAAACTGACAAAAGAGACTGTGTTGGATTGTCACTATCTCTTATCAGAGTATGGAAAGTACCAGTAGGCTCATTTATTCTACCTCCACATACTTTTGGCATTTGAGAATTGCCAACTTGGGCATTATCTAATCCTGATAAAGCAACATAATCTCCGCCATGAGCTATTGCAAATGCAGAAGTATCAATATCTTTCAGAATTGGATGGAATGGATCTTCAATAGAAAGATTATCATAACCGATTCTATTATCCATAGTGAAATTAAATTGATTTCTCATAGCAATATCAACTCCGAAAGGTAGTTTATCCGGTTGATAATCGTTCCTGTATGGACCTATGTGCATTTGTACTGTCCCTCCATCTTCCATGTATTCTTCTAGGGTTGTAGTTAGGCTTAAGCCATCTGATTCTCGTGTTTCGGCAAGCATATCATAATAATTTCCGTAAACAACATTATAATCGGTTTGCCAAGGCATTAGAACCTTTTTATAATGTTCAATCCAATCTGGTGTTGCATATGTTTCCCAATCATTTACCTCCAATTGCGTGTAAGTTTTACCCATTGATTCTAAATCTAATTTAACTCTTTGTAAGCGATTCTGATCTGTAGGATTGGACAAAATTAACACATCTATTTGATCCTTGAATAATATCTCAAAATACCTATCATTTCCTGACTTCTCACCGTCGGAACCTAATACTGCTGAAAAACTAATATTGTATAAATGACCATCTTCCCACCCTGAATAAGGACTAGACCAATTTGCAGTAGCTCTATTGTGAGGATCTAAATTAAAAGGTCCATTATCTGATGTTTTTTCTAAAACTGTTGCTCCAGTAGTTAAATCAACTATTTTCATTGTTATAATGTATTCTCCAGCAATGACTCCGTTCAACAGAGGAAGGGAAAAATCATGAGATTTGGAGAAATCTCCATCTGGATTAGCAGGGTAAACACACTTGTATGTGATATCAGTAGCACAATCGAGAACATTAGGTTGCATTAATGTAATATCTGCACTTGCTATACTAAGAATTATTGATGAAGCATTATTGGCAACATTAACTTCTGATTGATTATACCATGGAGTACCAATTACAGAATTATTAAATATAGTATTGACATCTATTTTATAGATTCCACTAGTGAAAGTGTGATTGGTAATAGTTACTTTTTGGCGTTCTGAAGCATCCATTCCTGTGACAGGTACAGAATATGTTCCATCATCCTCAAACGTGAACTCTTCCACACGGATGTTATCTACTGCAAATCCAGCTAATCCAGCATTACCGTGAACTCCATCATCGTTTGACCTGAACCTCCATGTTAGTTCGACTTCAGAGCCTGCTAAGGTAGTACATTCTTCCGTCCATGTAAATGAGTCAGCATTTGTTTGATTTAGTATAGTAATATGTGTCAAGTCTAATGTTACAGACTTCATCAAACTTTCTGAATCATACCAAGATACTGAATCATACTGGTCAGAATGATCGCCGAAGTACTCTACTTCATCATATCCATTACCATCGAAGTCTTCACAATAGTGGTACAAGTTCCCGCCAGGTCCTCTATTGAGAAGTAAACCGTTCTCATTTATATCGGTCCAACTTCCGTAAACTATTCCATTAAACAATTCTCCATTTTTTGACCATTGTATCTCTAAAAATGCTACATCTCTTTCAGCTAAAATTTGACCTTGGTTATTCTCTAACCAATCTCCTTCAGCATAATAATCAAATGTTAGATAGGTGAAATCTGCCCCTGACTCCCCAACTGGAATAGGCTCAAGAGAGAATGATTCATTCCAATTGTCTCCATAACCCTCATCAGGATGGCCTAACCAATATGCATGGCTGTTAAAAATTCCAACATTTTGTGGTAGCATTGCATTACTACCTGATGAATCATCTATTCGGTCACCATTTGCAGAATCATTGTTGTCGTTATCATCGTACCATATCGGTTCGAAACCAGAAAAATCTTCAATAGCAATTAGTTCAGGTTCAGCATTTTGGATAAATGCTTCAACATCAAAATCGACTACTGTATTACCCCAGTTTTGTACCATTACCTCTACATCTCGATCGCCTGAAGCATAGCGTTGTCCATTTTCAAGACTTGGCCATGCACTTTCCGCAAGCCCAGGATCGAAAAGATTTTTTACAGTAAGTTGGAATTTGATCTCATCATTAGTTTCATCTTGATCTTCTGCCCCTGAAGGATCAGTCATATCAGAATCTATCGATGTAGATATGTAATATGTTCTATTGTCAACGAAGTCTGCGTTTAATTGTACAACTCTATTTTCTCCAGCAGCAAGATTTGTGAATGATAATTCTTGGCTAGCATCAGTGACATTTCCAAATTCAACATTTCTTTTGCGGATGGTAATATTATCAAAGGCAAATCCATCTAAACCTGAATCATCTGAGGAACCTGTAGGACCTACTGTGCCTTCTAAACCACTACGGAATCTAAATCGTATATCTATAATCTCTCCTGCGTAAGGAGTCAAGTCAATTGATTCTGTCTCAGAAGGATCATCGGAAGTTCCGCCACCTTCTGTGTAGTTTATCCATCCTGAAGCATAATTACTACCTCCAAAATTGACATTATAGTTATTATATTCTGGGTCTTGGTCTAAGTAATAGAGGCGGATAAGACGCTCATTATCCCATCCTCCCATCCTTGATACTTCTCTCCAACCATTTCCTTCGCTCCATACTTCTATTCCGCACGCATCTTCGTATAGCCACCTCTCAACAACTGAATATGCTTCTGCAAGGAATAGTTCGAAGAATCCGGCACTACACATCATAGAAATATCCATGAAAGCAGCATCTGCTCCTGTCAAATCTATATTTTCTAATATTAACGCTTCATCCATATGATTAACATATCCAGAAGTGTAATTACCTGCTTCATCTTCATAATCCATTCCAGCCCAAAAATAAGTAGTTGGATTACTATCAGCCTCATACCATGAGATATTTTCAGAATCCGCTGTAGAATTAGATTCTAGATGCCAAGAAGAATGTCCTTCTGGATACTCGCCAGTGTATGAATATTTAGAGAATTGTGCGTTTCCTATATTCACAGTTGGATTATCTCCATCCTCAAAATCATTGGAATAAACTATTGTATCTTCTCCTCCAAGTACTTCCTTGACTTCAAGATTGACATCAACACTACCACTGGCAATCGCATTAAGACCTGTGTTTCTGAGTGTAACATTAACCCACCTATTTCCTTCTCCAAGCATTGCTTGTCCAGTCGAAGGATCTACAGAAGATGGTTCAATAGTCACACCAGTTATTCCTAAATCAAAATTATCCAAAGTTAGAACTGATAAATAATCTCCAGCACCTGGCCAACCTTGAGTGTCGAGCCACATTGCATTATTTGCAAACCTGTATGCATAATCTCTTTGTCCGATTACAATTTCAAGAGCGCTATCATCCCCTCCTTGTAACTGCCCGGGCATTGCGACACTAGGTCTTCTTCCAACATCGAAAGAAAGAGAGGGGAGATATCCATTACCATTAGGGTCGGCAAGAATTATTTCTACAGTGTTTGTAGCCCTCAAATTTTCCAAGCTCAAATATGTTTGATTTTGTGCAGAAGAATCCTGAATAATCTCTAAAGTTAATTCTGTAGGTATGAAGAAATCCATCTCTCCGTCCCTATTGACATCGGCAATAGTCAACGATGCTCCGAGATAATCGCCTAATTCGTTAACATAGTTCTGTGTATTCCAATTATTACCGGATCTTGTAGCATAATTTACTCTACCTTCTATTCCATCAATTACTGCAATTAAATCAATCTGATTAGTGTCATCATCAGGTGTAGTGTCTGATATATCTATTCCATAAAGTGGATAATTGTGCTCAGCATCTAATTTGAATTCGTGCATACCTTGAGCGGCAGGATCCATTGGATTTGAGAAAAATACATTGCCTGCAGTTGGTAGACAATTAAATTCTAAAACTGTCATGTTATCAAAATGACCTACGGAATATCCTACTCCTACGTTGAAAGGAGGTGTACGGAGTAGCCAGAGGTCAAGATCTTCACAGTCTGTAGAGGGCTGGCCGGGGATACCACTAGATTGTACGGTTTCGCCCCAATGACCTAACATTAAATCAGTATAAATGCCATTTGTAAGTGGTACTGGGATATTTTGTTGATTAATAGGCAGAGTGTAATCTGGCCCCATATATACTTGAATATACTGATTAGTACCAGTAGCATCTTGAGTAACAAAAACTGTATCTGCATTACCATCTCCATCAATATCACCAACATCCAAATCTAAAAGATATGGATTAGTAACTGTTAGTGAAGCCATATCTTCCCAGAGATTTACGCGATCATCGCAAACTCCCTTCAAAACAGTAAGATTTGCTGGCCTAACAAAGCTTTCACCGACAAATCTAATATTTTGTTGATAATATATGATATCATTGACTCCGTCGCCATCAACATCTGCTATTTCAGCCCTAGTACCGTCAGCAGTGTCTCTGAATCCAGCACGGCGAGTATCATTATTTGATATGTATATATCTTGCCTATCAGCAAAAGTTCCTGTTGGAGTGCTCTCAGCCGTACCAAATCCGTCATTGTACAGTACACTAAGGAAATGTCCCATGGTGCTTGCAGCAATTATATCATTATCTCCATCGCAATCTAAGTCTCCTATTGCTATGGCTGATGGATCTCTTTGAACCGCATATTGAGTAGTGTGTGAGGCGTAAACAGAAGGTATCAGAGTTAGAAGTGTTGAGGAGACCATAATAAGAACGAGCAACATTGCCCTACCTCTCTTGATATCGCGGTCACGTTGATTGCTATCTCTAATCATAATACTTCGGACTTTCATCTTATTATTATGCCTTATTACATTCTGATTTCAAAAAAAAATTATTTCATTTAGATTCTAGCCAACTAGGGTTTGGCGAATATTGGACTTCTGCTCCACCATAAATTCTTTCTAATCTTCCCATTATCCACAATCTATCCAAGAAAATTTCTAAATCTACTCCTTCTCGATTGATTTTTTCTCCTATTGCCCTCTCGATAGAACTTATTGGCAAAGAAGAATGACCATGTTCTCTGACAACCAAGGTCATGAGTAACTGTAGCCAAGATTCGGCTTGAGGGTCACCAGATAAATTATTTGACAGAGGAATGGGTACTTCAACCTCATTTAAAAATTCTATTATCGCGTCCATATCAGGATCAGTTTTCTTCGAGAAACCTAGTTCATCTACCTTGTTATTCAAATTTAAGTTCCCCACTGCCCTAACTACTGATGGTATGCTCGATGGATCTGGAGGAGGTCCGGGCAGAGAATTTTTTTCCTCATCATCTTCCATATATAGGCCTCCTAGGTATCCCAACATAAATGTCTCTTAAATTATTTTTTTGCCAAGTTCCTCAAAACGGTTTGTAAAATTCCTCCATTTCTGAAATAATCTGCTTCCACAGGAGTATCGAGTCGTACTTTGGCATCAAATTTGATAATATTACCATCCATTTTCTTGGCAGAAATTGTAATCCAAGACAGGGGCTTTAATTTAGAAGAAACTGGTATATCAAAAAATTCTGTACCATCAAGTCCTAATTTATTTGCATCTTCTCCTTCCTTGAATGTTAAAGGAAGGACTCCCATTCCGACTAAATTAGAACGATGAATTCTTTCAAATGAAGTTGCAATTACTACTTTGACGCCTAGTAACAAAGTTCCTTTTGCTGCCCAATCTCTACTACTTCCTGTACCATATTGAGAACCTGCTAAAACGATTAATGAGGTATTTGATTTTTGATACCTCTCACTAGCTTCGTATATTGGAATAATTTCATTTGAAGGGAAATGAGTAGTAACTCCACCTTCTGTCTCCGGGGCTAATTGATTCCTTATCCTAACATTGGCAAAAGTACCTCGCATCATTACCTCATGATTTCCACGTCTACTTCCAAATGAGTTGAAATCTCTTGGCTGAACTCCCTTTTCTGTCAAATATTTTCCTGCAGGCCCATCAGATGGAAATGCTCCAGCAGGACTAATGTGATCTGTAGTTATAGAATCTCCTAATTTTAATAGAACTCTTGCTTTTTCTATAGGCCTTATATCTTCAGGATTTGCCTTTATTCCATCGAAAAAAGTGGGTAAACGCACATATGTTGAAGATTTATCCCATTCGTATTGCGCTGATTTTTTACTTGGAATTGATTCCCATCTAGGTTCTTCCAATACATCATCATATCTTTCTTTGAACATTTCTGGAGTTATTACTTGAGAAATTACAGAATTAATTTCTTCATCAGATGGCCAAATATCCTCAAGCATTATTGGATTTCCTGACTCATAAAAACCCAATGGTTCAGATGCAAAATCGAAATTGAGTGTTCCTGCTAATGCATATGCAACCACTAAAGGAGGGCTGGCGAGATAGTTGGCTTTTACCTTTTGATGTATTCGTCCTTCAAAATTTCTGTTACCAGAAAGTACACTCCCTACAATCAGATTGGAGTCATCTATGGCAGATTCTATGTTGCTATCGAGTGGCCCAGAATTCCCTATGCATGTTGTACATCCATAGCCGACTACATTGAAGCCCAAGTAAGATAGGTCATCAGTCAGTCCGGCAGCATCAAAATATTCTGTTACAACTCTACTTCCAGGAGCTAGACTTGGCTTTACCCATGGTTTAATTTTGAGCCCGAGAGAACGGGCATTTCTTGCTAATAACCCAGCAGACATCATAACACTTGGATTACTTGTGTTTGTACAACTTGTTATTGCAGCAATTACTACATCTCCATGTTTTAGATTTTCTTGCGTACCTCTTATTTTGGATGAGTCTTTTAAATTATTATTTGATATCCCATGTCCGTTGTATCCTAGTGGAGCAATTAATGAGTCTCGGAAGTGCACTTTCATATCAGATAAATTAACTCGGTCTTGAGGCCTCTTTGGACCTGCCATTGCAGGATCTACTTCTGATAAGTCTAGTGAAATAGAAGATGTGAAATCAGGCTCTGTAGTTTGATCACTGAAGAATAATCCTTGATTTTGTAAATATCTCTTGACATTATCGACATTTTCAGGACTTCGTCCTGAGAGTATCATATAATCAAGAGTTTTGTCATCTACAGGGAAAAATCCACAAGTTGCTCCATATTCAGGTGCCATGTTAGCGATGGTAGCCCTATCTGGAAGATTGAGGTTAGATACACCTGGGCCGTAGAATTCAACAAATTTTCCTACACAATCGTGCTCACGGAGCATTTCCACAATCCTAAGAGTCATATCGGTAGCAGTAACTCCTGGATTTAATTTACCTGTTAATCTGAAACCTACAACTTCTGGAAGAAGCATGTAAATTGGTTGTCCCAGCATTACCGCTTCCGCTTCAATTCCGCCAACTCCCCAACCTAATACTCCTAAACCATTAATCATTGTTGTGTGTGAATCAGTACCTACTAAAGAATCAGGAAACCAAATATTATTTTCTTTTCTAGCAACTGAAGCAATCCATTCAAGATTTACTTGGTGAACGATTCCCCGCCCAGGAGGGACGGCTCTAAAGTTATCTAGTGAATTTTGTCCCCACTTAAGGAATTTATATCTCTCCATATTTCTTTGATATTCAATATCTAAATTACGTTCCTTGGCATCAGGGAAAAGTCCCGAGATATCAACTTGGACAGAATGGTCTATAACTAAATCTACTGGGACTTGTGGATTTACTTTTTCGGGATTTCCACCTAATTCAACCATCGCGTCCCTTAATGCTGCTATATCAACGACTGCTGGAACACCTGTAAAATCTTGAAGTAGTACTCTACTTGGACTAAATGGTATTTCTTCTGGAATCATTTCGGGAGACCAAGAGGCGATTCGAAGAACATCTTCTTCTTTAATTAAAAATCCATCGCATTTCCTTAATGCAGATTCCAGAAGTATCCTTATTGTGAAGGGTAACTTTTCTAGATTACAATGTCCCAAATCTTGGAGTCTTTGTAAACTTACATAATTTGAGAATGTACCATCATTGGTTTCAAATTTTGATAAAGAATCAAACGGATTATTATCAATCATATGGCTCACATACAATGCGGACAAATAAAGTAATTTTAACCCTACTATCTACAATTACGACATTTATCAGTCTACAATGTATGCGTTCTTCAGTTGCACAGTGTTTACTGGGCTTTCACCAGAAGTTGGTAATTCGCTAATTGCAGTGACATGTTCACATCCACCAACTATCTCACCAAATACAGTATGTACTCCATTCAAATGTTCGGGTTCACTGTCTTCAGGAATTAAGAAGAATTGGCTTCCTCCAGTGTTTGGAGGCGTGGTTTTGGCCATTGAGATTGTACAACTCTCATGTAAAAGGCCAGGATTTTCTGATGAGGTTTCATCAGGAATTGTCCAAGAACTAGAATCGCAATCATCAGAGGAATTTCTTTCTTGACCATTGCAATAACCAAACCATTTACCGGCATATCCGCCTCTTCCTTCTAGATGATCAATATCCCCTCCTTGTATCATAAAATTATCGATTATTCTATGAAATTCGGTATTATCATATTTTCCTTCAGAAGTGAGTATCAAGAAATTTTCAACATGTATTGGTGCAAAATCTGGCCTAAGTTCTATCTCAACATCAACATCTACACGCGTATCAGTTGAATCTACATACGATATCTCTAAAATAACTGAGCTATTTAGTAAGGCGATATCGGATGATTCCTCACCAGTCAATGCGTCCCATAATCCTATTCCATCAGGGTCTAATGCCTCGGTAACAATTTTGAAAGAAGTTAGGAAAACCATAGTTGCGACTACTATGGCTAAAATTCCTATGGGTGTTGGATTTCCTTCACTGAACATTTGAAATCCACTGTTAATGGAAATACCATTTTCATCCATCATAGATGCTAACTTGTTCATTCTCCGCCTGGTTTCTTTATCCTTTGGATTAAAATCTAATGCAGTTTTATAATTTTTATATGCTTTTTGCCATCTTCTTTTTTGGGCATTAATATCCATTTCGCCCCACAAAGTACCTGCATCAGCGGCATAACGAGATGTTTGGGATCTTTGAGTATCGTTTTTACATTCCAGCCAGGCATCTCTAAGGATATCTAAAGCCTTTTCTGGATCGCCATCTTCTATTAATGAGTTAGCTTCATCCCAAGCTTTTTGCAACGTCTCCGGTACTGGCATCGTACTGAGCGGACAACTAATCATTCAAAATGCCAACGGAAACAATAACTTAGAATAAATAGTAAAAAAGAACTCTCGATGGTAATGGCTAAAGCCTTAACTTCACCGCAATCATATTAGTGAGTAAGGCCTTACTCGAGTAGTAAAGTGGAGTCAGGAAAAAAGATGGATTCAAATGTTAATAATTTTGTAATCAATATTGCTACTGCCAATGGAACTGGTTCTCAATCATCTAATCTCATTATACTTCATACTATGTTTGAAATGGGAATTCCAGTAAGTGGTAAGAATTTATTTCCAAGTAATATTTCAGGATTGCCAACATGGTTCATAATACGAGCAAGTGAAGCCGGTTATCAAGCACCGGGAGATAAAACCGATATCCAGATTGTAATGAATAAAGATACATGGGAGAAGGACATAACGAATCTTGAATCGGGAACAATAGTAATTTTCAATGAAGATGTTAAACTTCCCGTAGATAGGGATGATTGTTTTGCATTCGGGATGCCGATGACTAAAATGGCAAGAAAAATCAATCCAAAGATGGCGAAGTTAATGGCTAATATGTATTATGTTGGAGGTTTGGCGCATATACTGGGTATTGATTCTAATGACATCTTAAAGGCAGTTAAATCTCAATTTAAAGGTAAAGAGAAAGCAATTGAAATGAATATGCAAGCCATTAACGAAGGAATTGCATATGCATCAGAAAATTGGGATATAAAAAGTGATTTCAAAGCAGAATCTAGACCTAAGGACTCAGACACTTTTCTGATTGAAGGAAATGAAGCTACTGCCCTTGGAACTATATATGGGGGAATAAATATGCTTTCGTGGTATCCTATTACTCCTTCTTCGTCTGTTGCAGAAGGAATAATCAAATGGCTTCCTGAATTACGTACTGCAAAGGACGGAGGCACAACTTGTGCCGTAATTCAAGCAGAAGATGAATTAGCAGCAGCAGGCATGGTTTTGGGTGCCGGTTGGGCTGGTGGAAGAGGGATGACTTGTACTAGTGGACCAGGTATATCGTTGATGTCTGAATTTATCGGATTATCATATTTTGCTGAAGTCCCGGGAGTAATTTGGGATGTCAATAGAGTAGGGCCTTCCACAGGATTGCCTACAAGAACTCAACAAGGTGATTTATCTATGCTATATGAAGCAAGTCACGGCGACACACAACACATTGTCCTGATACCTGGTAACGTGGACGAATGTTTTGAGTTCGGATGGAAGGCTTTTGACCTTGCTGAAAGATATCAAACCATGGTGTTTGGATTTAGCGATTTAGATTTGGGAATGAATAGATGGCCAACAAAAGGTTTCAAATATCCAGAATCTGAAATGGATAGAGGAAAATTGATACGTAATCAACAAGAATTGGATGCAGTACCTAATTATGGAAGATATCGTGATGTTGATGGAGATGGTATACCATATAGAACCTTACCTGGAAGCGGAATAGATCCTATTTTGTACAGAGGGACAGGGCATGACGAAGATGGAGTTTACTCTGAAGATCCAATTGTTTATCAGAAAACTATGAAGAGATTGAAGAAGAAAATAGATGGAGCTAGAGATAACCTTCCTTCACCAATACTTCGTGAAGAAGAGAATAAGGAATTAGGAATAATTTTTTATGGTTCGATGGAAAATTCAATTACTGAAATTGATGACATTTTAGAATCAAAAGGTTTGTCTGTAAGTACTTGCAGAATCAGAGCATTACCTTACCATTCTGAATTAGAATCCTTCATTTCCAGACATGATATTAGTGTAGTATTGGAAATGAATAGAGATGGGCAATTATATGGGATATTGAGAAAGGAATTACCCACACAATTACTTAAGAAACTGCACAGTGTAGCATATAGCGACGGCATGCCACCAAGAGCAAGACTTTATTCCGAGAAAATTATTAGTGTACTGGAGGAGTTAAAATAGCGATAGTTAAGTTAAATGTTATAGATCTTGAAAAATCAGAATACAAAGGTGGTAAATCTTCATTGTGCCCAGGTTGTGGACACGATCAGATATCCAACGTCATTATACAAGCTGCTTGGGAGAATGGGTTACCCCCTGAAGGTATTGCTAAAATGAGTGGAATAGGTTGTTCATCAAAAACTCCAGCTTATTTCTTGGGAAAAAGTCATGGATTTAACACAGTCCATGGAAGAATGCCATCTGTAACTACTGGAGCAAATATGGTGAATAAAGATTTAACATTCATTGCAGTTTCAGGCGATGGAGATACTGCAAGTATTGGAATGGGGCAATTCGTTCATGCAATCAGAAGAAATTTGAATATGGTCTACATAATTGAAAATAATGGAGTTTATGGCTTAACCAAAGGGCAATATAGTGCCACGGTCGAAAAAGGCTCCAAGAAAAAGAAAGGTGCCGTCAATACTCAAAACCCTATCGACTTATGTGCAATGGCATTAAATCTTGGATGTAGTTTTGTAGCTAGGTCATTTTCTGGTAGTAAAAAACAACTTACTGCACTCCTTCGTGCAGCAATTAGCCACAAGGGAATGGCAGTAATTGATGTTATTTCACCGTGTGTAACTTTTGCCAATAATGATGAATCTTATAGATCATATAATTATGTTAAAGAAAATGACGAAGTCTTACACATAGTAGATTACATATCTCATTATTCTCCGATTGAAGAAGTAGATATTCCTGAAGGACAATTCAAAGAAATCGAGCTTTTCGATGGATCAAAAATAATATTAGAGACAATTGGTTCTAATCATGATACAACCGATGTCGTGTCAGCTTTGACAGCGGTCCATGAAGCGGAAAGAAATGATAAGCATGTAACAGGGTTATTGTACTATAATGGGGAAATACCCACAACAACAGAAACTTTAGGATTAACTAACGCACCTTTATGTTCGCTTAATGAAGAAGAGGGTAGGCCTAGTGAAGAAAGTTTGATAGAAGTAAATCAAAGATTTAGAAGTTCATAACACAATTATGTAACTCGGATTTATTGATATATATCCTATCTTTCCGGATAGTGATAGTCCCTTAGTGTAGTGGTCCATCATGTGGGGTTCTGGATCCCACGACCCTGGTTCGAATCCGGGAGGGACTACCAATTTCCCCGAAATCCTGATGAGAGATAATTTCTAATTACTATTTGTATTAAATCGACTGTTTTCACCAGCGCTCATTCCAAATCGATGCATCAATGAATAAATCATAAAATGAATCAATCGTGTATTCAATTGGTTTAGAATAACCTCCACCCATAAAAATGACCGTTGGGATTCTGTAATCAAGCATCTTCTCAAAAACGTACTGATTTCTTAATTTCATCCCTTCTTTAGTAACATTGAGCTTTCCCAAATGGTCATGCTTGAGTCCGTCCACCCCTGCTTGGAAAAGTACAATTTCTGGCTCAAAGTCGAGACTCAATTTGACAGCCTCACGAACTTTTTCAAGATATAAATCATCACCTGATTCTGGCTCGATAGGAAAATCAAAATCACTCACAGCTTTGCGGAATGGAAAGTTCGTAGAACAATGTACTGAAATAGTACGGGTGCGAATATCATTAGCTAGTATTGTTGCTGTTCCGTCGCCCTGGTGTACATCAAGATCTAGAATTACCACACGTTTCAATCCTTCATTTTCAAGGGCGTACTTCGCACTGATGGCAAGATCGTTGAACACGCAATAACCTGAGCCAAAATCTCTGTGGGCGTGATGTGTCCCTCCTGCCATATTTCCTGTTATACCACCGTGCTTTATGGCATGAATTGTTGCTTTAACAGCTCCATCGGTCAAGCAAAGTGTCCGTTCTATCATCTTTGGAGTCCAAGGCATAAGGCCAATTCTTCTCATCTCTTTTTCATTTAACTTTCCTTTGAGGAATGCATCAACATAATTTTCATCATGGGCAAGAAGTAAGGATTTTCTTGAGATCAGATCGGGTTTTTGAATTGACATTTTTTCAAATTCCTTTGATTGTTTGAGCATCTTCAGTACTTTTTGATAGCGATATTTTGGAAAGCGCGCTTCATCATGAATTCCATCTGTGTACAACGGATGATACCACAAATTGAATGAAGGTTTTTTTGAAGAACTTTCGAATTGAGCTGAATCCATACGCGAAACCTCGAACAAGTTATATTGTAGTTGAGAAACTAAATCTTTAATACGTGTTTGCTTGACTTATTGTAATATTATAATTGAATCGCTGATTGAAATTTCAAAAATTATAATTAAATAATTAGAATATACTTAATAGTCGATAAAATTAAGAGATTTGAATCAATTAAATTCCAGTAATCTTCCAGTGCTTCCTGGGAGTGCGACAGGAATGCCTCGTAATTGGCCCCCGATCTCACGTTTATGAACTATATTTCCATCTATTATTGTATAAATTGGCCATCCCGTAAATTCCATACCTGCATAAGGCGTCCAACCTACCTTTGTCCATGTATCCGAATCTTGAATAATTCTATTATTTTCTAAATCTACAAGAGTTAAGTCACCATCAAAACCTTCAACAAGAGAACCTTTATTTTTGATTCGATAGACCTCTGCCGGGCCTTTACACATCCATTTTACAACATCTGAAACAGAACACTTTCCTTCCATCGCATGTGTAAGCATCAAAGGGAGTGAGGTTTCTACTCCTGGCATACCAGCAGGTGCACCTGGAAATCCTACAGATTTTGCCTCTAAAGTATGAGGTGCATGATCGGTCACGATACAGTCAATTGTTCCATCTTTGAGTCTTTGCCACAACTTATCCTTATCTTCTGTATATCGAATTGGAGGATTCATTAAAGCTCGAGTTCCAAGTTTTTCGACATCATTTTGATCAAAAGTTAGGTGTTGTGTACAAACTTCTGTTGTAATCAAATCTCCTTTATTGGATGCTAACCAATCTGCCTCTTGCCGGCTTGTTAAGTGGACAATATGCAATCTATGATCATAATCCTTCGCCAAAGCAGAAGCTCTTTTTGTTGCTATAAGGGCACATTCGGCATCCCTGCATTCGGCATGTGCGGCTATGTCTTTTCGGTGTTCGAATTTAGTTATTCTTGAGCGTAATCTTTCTTCATCTTCTGCATGAGTAGCAATAATACCTCGAGTATTTGCAAAAATATTTTCTAGGTGCTTTTGTTCATGAACTAGTAAATCTCCAGTACTACTTCCCATGAAAATTTTGATTCCACAAACTCCATCCATTCCTTCCACACTCTGTAAATCTGAAACATTACTATTAGTAGCGCCAATAAAAAAACCATGATGAGTAACAGATTTTTTGGCTGCTGCTGCAATCTTATCTGCAATTAATGAGCGATTAATGGCATTAGGTGAAGTATTAGGCATATCTAAAAATGAAGTTATGCCACCTGCAGATGCGGCCCTACTACCGCTCTCCAAATCTTCTTTTTCTGTATTTCCTGGATCTCTAAAATGGACATGAGGATCAATAACCCCTGGTAACAAATACAAACCCGTGCCATCTATGACTTCTTCTCCAATTTCTGGTTGGAGTCCTCCAAAAGGCGCTATGGTTTTGATTAAACCATCACTAACACGAAGATCGCCTTCAACAATCCTATTAGGAAGAATCATTGTTGCATTTTGTACTAGTAATCTGCCGTTCATAGCATCTCCAATATTCTCGGAGCAACCGACATCAAATGATTGTTTACCATTGGCCAGTCAAATAATAGCCAAATGATGGTTAATCGCTGCCATGATTGTAATTATGTATCGTCATATTATTCAAGAGTTCTTAACATAACATTTTTTGATTTTTGATTTTTTCTTTTTGTACAAAAGCAGCACTAATGATTGAAATTAAATAAATAAATAAAGAAGGAGCAGGAAGAAATCCTTCACTTCCTGAATCTATTATTATTATGGCAGATTGATTAATAGATTCTTCAACCCATTGTGCTGAGTCAACCACCCTTTTTTGATATATTACCGACCAAAATCCGTCATTAGATAAGCTTAGATTATTAGCATCTATGATTATTTTTGAATGATTTGTAGCATTTACTCCAAAGTTTTCTGAATTCCATAATAAATCTCCATCATAGTTGTAGTAATTTATAGTAGCATTGGCAGTACTAGAATGACCAAGATTAGAGACCTCGATACTAATTTGATTATTTGTGATTTCTAGTTTTTCAAATACTAAGCGTGCTCGCCAATACCAAACATTCTGAATTAAGTACCTCATCACATCTAATTCTTCACTTAACCTATCAGAAAGAGATTCTACTGTTCCGAGCAAAAATTGTTCATCATCGGTTTCAAAAGTGAAGGTCGGATATCCCATTACTCCATATCCGTAATCTCTGCTAGTCCCACAATTGGGATAGAGTCCTTGGTTCGCGTTACGAATAGGAATATCTGATATATTCCCATTTATCTCATCTCTTATATAATGAAATAATTCCCAATCGGATGGTTGTTCTGGCCACTTACCCCATGGATAGAGCATTATCCAAACTCCAGTATGCATGGTCACATACAAATCTGCATCTGGCACTTCTTCATTCATGTAAATAGAATTAGCAAGAGTTTCGGATTCACTGAATGCACTACTTCCTGGCTGTGTGGTTGGACAAGTATTCCAATAATGATCGTAATTCCTATTCAAATCGACCTGATTAACATTCCATCGAGTATCAAAGTCATTTCCATCGGCGTTAAGCATTATTAGAATATGCAATTCAACATTAGAAAGTACTTCGATGACTTCAGTATCTCCAGAAGACCATCCCTCAATATAGAATTGGGCAGTAAGAAAGGCAAGTTCAGTTCCGAGGTGTTCATTCCCGTGATGCCCTCCATCAATGTAAACAACATCTTTCTTTGTACCATCTTCTTTAGTTTCATTACTCCAGTCCGATATCTGTAACATCCATAATTCTCTGCCAAGTTCAGTTTGCCCTATAGATAGTAAGACTACAATTTCAGGATAATCATCGGCCCATTCATTCAAATCAAGTGTAAGTGTGGCATAAGAATGATACCAATGTTCCTGTATTATGTCGGGTTGGCCGACCTGCGCAGAAACAATTGGCATGGCAGAAGTTATGAGTAAAGATGCTAAAATCATTGAGGCCATCAATCGACTCATGACCTGCTGTGGGGGTTACTGCCTAGAATCATTCGCATCTTTTGTTATACTTTACATATTTCATCAATAAATATATTTGATAAAATTATATAATTACAATTGAAGAAAATATTCATACTGAGTGATAAAGGATTTGAGAAACCCAGCTCAACATCAATAATATTAGAAACCATCCTAAGGCTAATTTTCCTATCCTAGAATGATTATTTATCGGCTTAAATGGATCTATTCCCGCTGCTAAGGCATCAGAAATTATGGCTAACTCTTCTTCAATTGTTTCAGGTGGTTTCAAAAAAATACCTCTCTTATATTAAAAACGATCGAGTCCGAGTACTCGACTTATGAATTGCGAAAAGGTGGATAGTTATTGAATGATTATTATGGTGAGTTTGAAATTGTGTATCGCTTCGAACGGACATGGGAGAGTTACCGGCGGGTTATCAAATCCCAAATATAAAAGTGAGTAAGCCATATTTATCTGCATCTGCAGTAGTAAGTAGGATAATTGACGGTGAAGACGAAATATTACTTGGTCACAGAGTATCTGAGATGCCTTCTTTTCCTGATTTTTGGACATTCCCAGGAGGAGGGATAAGTAAAGTAGATAAAAAGATAGGAGATGAATATCCCGATTTTTTATCAGAGATGGGAATAGATAGAATTGCAACAATAGCCCTATTAAGAGAATTGGTTGAAGAAATAGGATTAACTCCCAATAAGAATGGAAAAATGATATCTGTCAATGAAGAAATAAGAAGTTTGCTCTGTAGCGATAAAAATAATTGGTTGAAAATTGTCGTAAATGGAGATATAAATATTCAAGCTTTGGAAACTAAAGTTATTTCCGAAAGAGAAACGCCTCCTTTTGGGCCTATTAGATTTAAAAATAGATTCTTTCACGTAAGTTTATCAGAAAATAATGTAACCCCTACTTTTCCCCCTGGAAGATCGGAGTTTGATGAATTCAAATGGTGGAAACCGCAAGAACTACTAGATTCTTGGGCGAAAAATGAAGTTAGAATTCCTCCTCCAATTGTAACTTTATTGAAAGATTTGGTATCTGAAATAAGCAACACTGGTAATTTACATCTTGCTTGTGAATCACTGTCTCTAAAACGTCCTTCTGGATATCACAGAATCGAGTTTGCACCTCTAGTAGAATGTTTTCCAATTAAGACTCAAACATTACCTCCTGCAACTCACACTAATTGCTATATTTTGGGAGAAGAAGGAGGCGAACGTATAATCATCGATCCTGCTGCTAGAGGATTAGAATTGGAAGAATTACGAATAAAGATTACAGAGATAATGAATTCTGGATCAAATATTTTAGCAACGATATTTACCCATAAGCACCCAGATCATATTGGAGACATAAAAGAAATTATGAATATTTATGATGCTCCAATATGGGCAACAAAAGAAACTTTAGACCATCTCAACATTCAAGAAAATTGTAAAGTATTAACTGAAGGAGATGAATTCAAATTAAGAGGTTTAAGTGACATAAGTGTTTGGTCTGTTATTGAGACTCCAGGGCATTGTCCCGGGCATATTTGCATAAATGGAGAGTCTGGCATCATTAGTGGCGATAATTGTGTTGGTGTTGGAACTATTTTAGTATCATCTGATGAAGGAGATATGAGAGAATATATTGATGGGCTCGAAAGATTGGAAAAAATGAAACCTAAAATGCTATTTCCGGGGCATGGACCATTGATTGCAAATCCTGTGAAATTATTAAATAAATATATTGAGCATAGGAAAAATAGAATTGATAAAATTATACAGGCATTGAACGAAAATAAAACATATTTACGTGATATATCACAATTTGTTTACATGGATACTCCTGATGTGAATATGATATTAGCGTATGACCAAATATTATCTCATCTTAATTCATTAATCAGGGAAAACAAAATTGAAAAAGTTGAAGATCAATATTATCTAAAATAAACGAGTGAGATTCATGGAAGACGAATGGAGTATTGTTCCTGAATTGCCTGAATCCCTTTGCGAGGAATTTTACGTTGATGTTGGAAGAGGTGTAAAATTAAGGATTTTAAAATGGACTCCAATAAATTATTCCTCGGAAAATAAAAATCAGCTAATAATGATACCGGGATGGGGGTCTGTTTTCGAAGGATGGCGTCCATTATTATCTGAATGGGCCTCTAGAAGGCCGATAATTTATGTTGAGACGCGGGAAAAGAAAAGTGCAATAATACAGAAAAAAATTAATAAAAATGATTTTCGAATGAGTGAACATGCAAAAGATTTGATCGAGGTTATAAGATTTTTTGAACTAAAAATGAATGAAGTAGACTGGTTTGCTTCTTCACTTGGTGCAACAATCTTACTAGAAGGTTTTCAAAAAGAAACAATAGGAGGAAGATCTGCGATTCTCATAGGTCCAAATGTTAATTTTAAGCCACCTCTTTGGGCTAACTTATTCCTTAGGTTTCCTGTCCCTAAATTTATATATCCAGTATTAAATAAAATAGTCCTATTTGCTCTTGAAAAACGTTTAAAAGAGGAGGGTCAAAAAATAAGATACAGAAGGATGTTTAAAGCTCAAGATTTATTGAGAATGATGCTTTCTGCAAAATATAATATAGATTATGAAATGAATCTTGAATTTCCGGAAAATAATATTTCTTCTGCAATCTTGTCTGCAAAGTCAGATAAATTACATGCACTAGATGGAGTGATTGAAATTAGTAAAAAATTACCTAATTGTGAATTAATCAATATACCTAGTAATCAATATGCACATGAAGCAGGAGTGCTAAAAGAAATTGAAGAGTTTCATAATACCTTATCATAGTTGAATATAAGCGATTGGCTGATGAATGATGCCTTTACAGGATGGTTCGATAGGTATGCGTGACAAGTTATCATCCTTCGATGTGGCATGTATAGTATCTGAGCTTTCTAAAATGATAGGTGCGAGAATGAGAAAGGCATACCAGCCTCATTATGAACAGGTGGTTTTGAAACTAAATAGGAAGGGTTTGCCCTCTACTGATTTAGTAATAGTCAGAGGAAAGAGGTTGTATACTTCCTACCGTGATAGGCCAATGCCATCTAAGCCATCACAATTTGCTATGATAATTCGTAAATATCTCAGTAATGCTAGATTATTAGAAGTGAATCAATTTGGGTTTGATCGTATAATAGAGCTTGTATTTGAGAAAGGTTCAGGAAAAATAAAGATAATAATAGAATTATTTAGAGATGGTAACGTACTATTAGTTGATCACCAGGGGAAAATAATTCAGCCACTCACACATGCTAATTATTCTACCAGATCTTTGAAAAAGGGGCTTAATTATACTCCTCCTCCAGAAGCATTTAACCCTCGTGAAATGAAAAGAGATGACTTAGAAAAACTTTTGCGCGATAGTGAACATGACTTAATTAGGACTTTAGCAGTGCGTGCGAGTTTTGGATCTTTGTATGGTAGTATTGCTTGTGCGAATGCGAATTTAGATGAAAATATCATCTCTAATTCAATGACCAAGGAGCAAATAGATTTACTTGAAAAATCGATTAAAGGTATGATATATGAACTTGAGGGAAAAAATAGTGCTAATATATGGATGAAAGATGATGATTCTTTGAAAAAATGGATTGAAAGTACAGAAATTGAAGAGAAAGAAGATTTAATAACTCGAATAGAACAAATTGCACCCATTAATGTTCCATATCTAAATGCAGAATTATCTTCAAAATTAGAGACGCTTTCTTCAGGCTTTGATATTATATTTGGCATGTATGATGCCGCAGCATTTATTCGGAGAGAAGAGGAAAAATTAATTCAATCAGGGAATGATGAAGGAGAAAGAAGAGCTAAACTTGAAAGAAGATCAGAGCAACAAAAATCAGCAATTGATAAATTCTTACAAAGAGCAGCAATTAATCAAGAGATAGGTAAATCTATTCAAGAAAATTGGAGTCATGTGAATAGTATTTTAGGACAATTTAACAAAGCGATAGAAAATGAAAACTGGCAATCAATTGAGAAAAAGATAGAAGAAATTCCTTGGATAGGCAAAATTAACCCTTCAAAAAGAACCATTGTAGCCTATTTACCAGATGAGGAGGGAGAACCTGCTACTAGCGTTACTCTTGAGGTTGAAAAAAGTGTACATCAGAATGCTCAAAGGTATTTTGAAGATGCACGTATTCAAAAGAATAAAGCAAATGGTGCAAAAAAGGCTCTAGAAAATACAGAAATATCAAAATTAAGGGAAGAAAAAAAAGTATCAAAAAACACTGCTGCAGGTAAATTAAAGATTGCAAAACGTAATAAAAAATTTTGGTTTGAAAAATATAGATGGGCAATATTGAGTAATGGTAGCTTGATTATTGGAGGAAAGGATGCAAA
>TARA_B100001113_G_scaffold347188_1_pt1 | contig 28170 bp, 48 predicted proteins | sample TARA_B100001113 | Tara Oceans TARA_B100001113 (sample SAMEA2622402) | marine metagenome | biome: marine biome (ENVO:00000447); feature: deep chlorophyll maximum layer (ENVO:xxxxxxxx); material: "saline water (ENVO:00002010), including plankton (ENVO:xxxxxxxx)" | depth 50 m | reverse complement strand
ATAAGATGTATTTAGTATAAGTGTGTTTCCATCAACATCTAATATCTTACCTTCAAATCTACCCATAACTTTTGAGATCTCTTCTTCTGCCTCTCTATAACCTATTTGAAATCCTGATCCAAATGTTGTGTACTTATTTACTGCAAAGTTTGATTGTATTCCGCCTTGAACATTTGCTGCGTTGTCATATTCTTCTTCTACCAATAATTCGTCTGGCCCTAAGTAGTCTTGTATTGTTAGTGCGAGAGGTGCTAACTTTGCTGTCTGATCGACTTTTACTCTTTCATTTGATGTCAATAATATGTCAATTCTAACTTTATCAACCCACAGCTCTCCAAAGCCACCGTTGCTGCCTACTACATAAATTGATGAGTTTGTATACAATCCAAAAGATGCATCATTAGGTATTACGTAGTCTACAAAAGCGTCTTCCCACTCATTAAGTTCAAAACACTCGACATACTTGCTAAATCTTTCATCAACAGAACCGTCTGTATTATATGTTGCTACATCAGTCCACTGTAATTGTGTTGCAGAATTACCATCAGCACTAATCTCACCACTTCCTTGAAACTGCCATCCTAATATTCCACCCCAGTTAAATTTACCGTTTGTAGATGTTGTTTTATTATTCTTTATTAAGTCATAAGAAGGATAATACTGTTCTTGTGTATTATAAAATTCTAAAATTAAATAGTCTGTATAAGAATTAACATAAACAGATGATCTTCTTGTATAGCTTTCTTGTGTATCATTGTCTGTTAGTGCTAAGAATGGTGTTTGTCTACAAAGCTCTAAACAAGAAATCCACTCACTTCCGTTCCAAAGCCAGCCTAATGCTTCTGAGAAATATAGTGTCGACCCGACTGTCATTATTGCAGGTATTATTAATCCTTCACCTGGTGGTGTTTTTACATTATACCACTCACCACTTTCTGTATTCCATCTCCAGCCATTTTCTTTTAAATCATTCTTAGCAGACCATTTTCCTTTGTTGACATTATACACCCAATCAGCACTTGTAAAGCTAACTTTAAAACCTTTTATTTCTAGATCATAATCATCCTGCCATCCTGTTCCTGGAGGTGTTGCGGGAAGAGGTTCTGTAGGAACTCTTCCTGTATCGAGTACTGGAAATTGTGAATATCCCATTTGAGTAGGAGTTAGTGTCGGCTTAAACATAGCGCCAATTGCTTGCCCAAGCAAAGGTGTGCTAGCGCCAGGAATAGGTGGTATAAGAGAATCACTATCTATAGGCACAACAGAACTATTAGTTAAAATATCTTCGTTCCCTACTATTTGCATCCTGTATAATATTCCATTTGGCCCTACTTTTGTGAGCAGATCATCATTTCTTCCAAACCAAATAGTGCCACCTGCAGCATCAGTTACTGATGTAATAGCAGAATTCGTTACAGTTTCTCCACTTTGACCGTCAATTCTATATGTTTTAAAACCTCCACCAGGAGAAAATATGCTTATTGCTTCTCTGCTAGTAAACTGATTTAATTCTATTTTTCTTAAGTAGTATTCTTCTATTGATAAATCACCTTTTTTAAATTTAACATCAGGAAAATTTGTGCCATCAACTTTTCTAAGAAGCTGTGTTCCGTCTTGATCTTGCTGCCTGAATGATGTGATCCTTTTCATCATTTGTATTTGCTCTTGACGTACTTCAAATGCTGAAACAATAGGTGCATCAGGTGCATAAAAAACATTTTTTCTCCAGTGATATAATCTTACTCTCGCACCTTTTCTTCCACCTTCATCAAAAACAGGTTCTGCGGGTCTGGACTTCTGTTTCCAGGAAATTCTTACTGTGTCTCCTGGCTTTGCGCCGTAACGTGCTAAAGGTCCTATTGTACTTGATGATCCTGATACACCGCCTCTATTTGTCGCTATAGCTTGATATCTGTGTTTCCACCAACTTTGATTGTAATACTCACCTGATATTCTTGGATCATCTTCACCTCTGCTTACATAATATCCTGTGTCTGCTGTTGCTGCTGCTATAAAAGCTGATTGCCTCTGCGCCAATATTTCTGGCTGATAATTTAAGTCTGGAAAATACATACAAGGAGAATTTTCTCCGTCTACACCTCCGTATGTCCAATGTGCATGATAACCAATATGTGCTGTTCCAACTTCACTCCATTTTTGGTCACCTGGTGCTGCACTCCATCCAGAAGACCATATTCTATCTCCGTACTTTTCACCAAGAATCCATATTGCTTGATTGAGTGAATTGTCCCATTGTATTATTTTCCCTTTATAATCTGTTCTTCCAACATAGTCACCAGGAACAGATAACTCATCATCAGGAATTGTAAATAATTTTCTTATTTCTCTATGTTCTGTATCTTGTATAGTAATTTGTGAAGAAAAATCATCAACAGCAATACCATCAGTAATTAAAATTGTTGATCCAATCATCTTTCTTGTGAAAGGTTCATCAGTAGGATTTAAAACAGCTTTTAATATTCTTCTTTGTACTTGATCACTAGAGTCTGGATCATGAAATCTTATTGTTCCAGCCTCTGCTATTTCTGCTGTGTCTGTTGAGTCATCTTCATTTCTTGTAAAATCACTAACAGAATTTCCTAATTCTAATTGTCCGCCTGCATACAAGAAACCTACACCTACAACAGACGACTCATTTTGTGTGTCGTAAACACCCTCAGGGAAGTGTGTGGCCCTTAATGTAATTAAGTCATTTCCCTCTCCTACGTTAGTAAGGATAAATGTTAATGTTAGTCGTTGCCATTTACCTGTTAGTTCATACTTTTGAGAGGTTTTTGTAGAGCCTTCTGCACCCCACGGTCCGGCATGTGCTAATAGCTGAACTCTAGATCCAACAGCTTCTTGATCTGCTTTTACATACAAACTAAAAGTCATCTCTTCACCTTCTATAGATCTATGAATCTTTAATAGTGGAGATAGTCCAAAAGACCTATTTGCTGATGACGGTTCTTCCGACTCTGTTGTTTGATATTCAACTCTAACACACTGATTTCCAACAGGTGTCTGCTCAATAACAGTGTCTATAGTCATTAGCGCAGAATTTTCTTGAGATATAGAGTTTACACCGTTTTTATAAACTGGATGTGGCCTCCATTGATAGTCACTATCTAATATTCTTCCTTGTAATAAATTTTGTGTTTTTTCTGCTGTGGTTAGTGTTGGCTCAACAATGTATTCTGCATTTATTGCTGGAGTTACTCTGTTTCCTAAAAAATAAGCATTATTTATTCTTAACATTCCGTTAATATATGATCTTGGAACTTCATCATAACCTATTAGAGTTACTGTATTAGAATCTTCACCTCCTGCAAACTTAACTGATTGATCATTATCAGCAAAATCATTTAAACATGTGTAAGCTGCAACCCTGAACTTTTCAAGATAGTCAGTATCATTTACAAAAGGAGGTGATAGAATTATTTCAGTTCTATCACTTGAAATTTTTGTTAGTGTCGCTTTGTCTTCTTTTGGGTAAAGTGCATCGCCTATTGAAGTTTCTGATGCAGGGTGATCATCTGAAGAAAATATTTTTCCGTTTGAGTCTTCTTCAAATCCACCTAAGTATATCTTTTCATCATTATTAACTAAAAGAGGAAATGGACTTCCAAACATATTTCTGTAAAAGCAAAATTTTACTCTAAATCTGCCTCTTCTAAATCCAAGATCTCTTAATATTTTTCCAGTATCTATTACTACAGTTGGGTAACTTAAGTCATTATCAAAGTTAGTTTCAAGTTCATTGTGATTTAAATATGTAGTTGTTATTAATGAATCATCTGCACCGAACACATTTATTCTTACATAATCATCTGTGTGCGCACCAAAACTGTGCTCTGGCCATTTAACAGAACCATACGTTTCATTTTCAAATTGAGGAAATTTTTCACTATCTCTAAAGGGTACAAAATCATTTCCTTCTGGAAGTGTTACAAATTTTGCTATCTTTTGAGGAAGTAATTGACTTCTTCTATTTTTAGGATCAATTGCCATTTACAACTCCGTAAAGTCTCTATTGATATAGTCTAATGTGTCTTCTCTTGTCCTATACCTTCTTTGATATAATTGGATATATAAGTTTTGACATATGCTAGGATACGATTCTCCTGTCACAGGATCTTCATATAATTTTATCGTATCATTCTTATCTCTCATTGTTATTTTTAATCTTTTGTTATCGTTTTCTTCAAACTCAGATTCTCTTTTCATAAAAGAATTGTGAGCTTTTTGATACTTTTGATTATATGCAACTTCATCTCTTGATTTTAGAGATTGATAGTATAAATTGTCTTTTAATTCTTCTTCATTGTATGGCATTATTGAACTACCTTAAATTGAAAATCGTTGTCTATAAATTGTACTGTTCTTGTTGCACCACTGCCGCTTTCTATTTTAAATAAAACGTTATAATATCTTTCTGGCTCTAAGCCATCAGTCCTTAGTGTAAAGAAATTACTAGTAGCATCACAACTTAATTTTGATCCACTACCAAAAGGTATTATTGTATGCTCATTTTTAGAATCAACTATAGAATAAAAACTTGATGCTGATGGGAAATATGCGCAGTCTATGTATGCAGATGATGTGCCAAAAGTCCTAGCAGGATATTTTTCTCTACCTTTAACTCTAATTTTTGAAACAGTGCCCATTTTGTATTCTCTTCTAAAGCTGTTCATAAATACATCTAAATTACCTAACTCATCAAGCGATAGTGCAGAAAGTGAACCTGTTGTCCATACTGCATCATCCCACTGAGCTTCAAGAGTCGGTTTAAATATTGTGTGTGAGTCACTTGAAAAGAATTTAAGTGTGCCAAAATTTAAGACTGAGTCTTCAATAGTTGTAGGCCTTTTAATTAAAAATCCTTCATTAGACTGGCTTCCTGCTATAAGAGTGTTTACCATGTCTGTGACATCAATTCTAGCATCAGATCCTGTTTTTGAAAAAGAAAAAGATGATGAAAAATGAGATCCAGAAAAATATGTTGCACCCCAGTCAGCCTGGCTACCAGACTTCCATTCTAAAGATTCAGATACACCTGTTCTATATCTCCAACTAACACCTTCTTCTACATTTGGGTCATCTGATAATTTGCCATCGCCTTCTGTCCAGCTTTGTGAGACAACATAAACTTCTATGTCATTATTATCTCTAGTTAATTCAAATGCTCCTGCATCATACAAGTTTAAAAAGTACTTTACATCTGAACCTATTGTACCATCTGATCTAGACCTAGAAAATTCTGTGAGCGGAAACTTCATAACTGCTCTTTGTATTGCACTAGTCGAAGTGCCTTCTGCTTGAAAAGATTTTCCTACTTCAAGTATCTCATCACCTCCAAAGTTTTGTGCGCTTGATGTAGCAATAACAGCTGCACCTCTTCTTAGTGTTGAATCTTTAGTTGGTTTTTTAAAAAGATGTGCCATTAATAATCTCCTAAACACTTACCAACAATATCAATATCTGGAAATTTAACTTCAAATATTGATGGGTCCAAAGATGGATAAACAATACCACTTTTTATTGCTGTTGATATGTCAAAAATATTTCCACTATAACCAGAAGCTTTTTCAAATTTATTAGTTATCACTATCAAATTACCATCAGGATTTTCAGAAACTGGTGGAACAACACTGTTTACACCGTCAACTAAAGAAATCTGATATGCTACGTCAGAAAGGATTATTGGCTGATTAATTTGCCACTTATCAACATTAAAATATTCTTTTACTTTTTGAATACATTGAAATATGACTTCTTCTTTATTATAGCCTCTTTTTGCATAGATTGTAAATCTTACACCGATATTAATAACATAAGCGTTTTTTAAATTTATAGCGTCAGTTAATATTCTATATTGCCCTAAATAGGACTTTATATTTCGCTTTGTTGCTTCATTTACATTTACTAATTGTTTGTTATTATTATATCCTAGTACATAAAAATTAAGTGCCATCGGATTAGGAACTCTAACTTCCAAATCAGAAACTTTTAATGATTCACCTTTTTCAACAAATTCTTCCATTAACACTTCAGGTGTTAAGACATCTCCTTGTATTACACCTTCACCTGAGTTTAGTTGGTCATCTTGTGTTATATAAACTTTTGAAACATTACCAAACTTTGCAGGTAAACTATAAATTCTCGTCACGTAGTCTTGCTTTGTTACAGCTCTTGACTGTGCTTGAAAATATTGTTTTACATTTTCTTTTATTTCATCTATTGTTTCTGCTCCTTTACCTCCTGTTGCAGGTGAATCGTTATTCACAGATATTGATGCAAATGATTCATTCACTAGAGCTGTGTCAAGTCCTGTATTATTTATATCTGCTGTTACACTTCTTAGAGAAGAAATTGAGTTTGACGGAACATTATCATCAACCCCACCACCAACAGAATATTTCACAGTTAGCGTTGTGTTTGCAGGTGCTACACCATAAACTGCAGTTTCTAAAAAGTTTGCAGGATCTAATGCAGAATTAGAATTTAAAAAGTCAGAATTAACATTTGAATTACCAACTGTTGATGGGTTAGGAATTACTTCTTCATCGTTTTCTGTCGCTGTTCCTGATCCAAATCTTAATTGGTAAGATCCGTCTGATTTAACATAAGACTTATACCTCTTTTTTGTTCTCAACAATTTGATCATATAAGGTGTTGTGTCATTGTATGCTGCTAAATTAGGATCAAATTCTGCATCATTTCTAACTTCTTCGTAAACTAAATCTTGTGCCAATGATTCTACTTGATACCATTTATTTCCATCACTATCAACAACAGATATTATTTCTAAAACATTTTTATTTCCTAATGTTAACATGTCATAAGCTTTTGCACTACCAAATGAAAATGTTTCTGTAATAACTTCGCCACTAACAGCTCTTGCTTGTTTTTTAAGTAAATATTTTGAAGGTGTACTAGTATTATCTACCTCATATATTGAAACTTCTACAGGATCTACAGAACCTGATGTGCTAAAGTCAACTTCGCTAACTGTTCTAAAAGTTTTACCATACTGATCAGATGCAATTACAGTTCCTTCTTTAATTCGATGACCATACCTAAAGTCTGGCGTTACAGTGTCTCCAGAGCCTCTTGCAGGAACTGTCTGAAAAAAGTCTACTGTAACATTTGAAGGAGTTGAAACTTTTGGTCTATATCCGTAAGACTGTGCTATATCAAAAACAGTTTTTCTTTCTTCTGCGTAAGCTAACAAAGACTCACGAAATTGCTCATCAATATAAAATGACAATATGTCACCAACATAAGCTGCCATTTCAATAAACATCATTCCAGGACTTGTTTCATTAAAGTCTGAATATGATCCTGGAAAGTAAGTTTTTGCATACTCAATTAGATCACTTCTTAAACCTGTAAAGTCTTTATTTAAAAAGTTTATGTCTTTAGGTCTTTGTTGGTCAATAGCCATTTTATCCTCCAGCCCTAGCTAAATTAAGTGTAATAGAATCTGTAGCACCAGGGTCTATAGAAGTAGAAAACGTCAAACTAATATTCACAAGATTTTCTTCTTCAGTCAAATCTACAGTTATATTTTTTATTACTACGTGAGGAAGCCATTTATCTACAGCTTCTCTAATTGATACATCTATCTTGCTTCCTAGCGTATCATCCATTGGTTCAAAAAGAACATTAAATAATTCACACCCTAGTTCAGGTTGATTAATTCTTTCTCCCTTTACAGTTAGCAATAAGTTTTTTAAATTAGACTTTGTTTGCTCGCTTAAAGTTTTTGTAGATTTAAACCAACCATTTTTGCCAAGTGAAAACGGAAGTGACACACCTATAAATGTATCAGGATCTTTGTCACGTGTTCTTACTGCTGCGTTTCTTGGATTTTCTAAAGCCATTATTTTAATTTTCCTTTAGGGTTTAACAAGCCTTTAAGTAAATTACCTGTAAGTGTTCTGAATCTACCTTGTAGTTCTCGAGACCTGCCCCGTGTAGTTAAATATCTACCAGCTCGAGAAGTTGACAATCCTATCTCTAAATCATTTTTCATTTCTTTATATAAACGATCACGTTCAATCTGATTCGGTGTTTTACTAATTTCTTCAAGCCTGTCAGCAATAAACATAAAAGACTTCCTCTCTAAGATAGGTTGCCCTGTGTCTCCGAAAGAGACTTCTGCTCTCGTTACATAATCATGTATTGCATTTCCATCTTTTGTAGCTTCTTTTATATTGCTACGCATTTCTTTTATTTTTGCTTTCGTCTTCAGAAACTTATTCTGATTTGTATGCTCATGCTTTATATTAGATAAATTACGAATTAAACGTCTAAGACTTAGTGCCATGCTTTTTCTCTATTGCTTTTATAACTTTTGCTGAGTGTCCACTCATTGCTTTTTTCATAAAGTCAGGCATTGGTCCTGCAGGTTGGGCAGGTGTAGGTTGTGCTAGCTCACTCATTCTTTCTGTTGTATATGCTCCGCCTCCCATAGTCGGTACTGGCTCTCCTGAAATTCCACCCTGAGTTTCATTTAAAATCTTATTTAACACAGGGTCTTTAGCTAGCTGCTTTTCTTCTTTTGGTTCTTCCATATAGCTAGGAACATTGTCTTCCATGCTTAGCTGACCGTTCTTTTGTGGTGCTGGATTCACTATTTCCTGAATGACAACTTTAATTTGTTTGGCCACTTCTTTTTCTACAGCTTCTTTTATTATTTTCTTTAGAACTGTTATTGTATTTGCTTTCATTTTATCACCTTTATTTTTACTCTATGAAATCTGCTGTTGCTTGAATATCTTCAATTCGTGTTAAGCATGCAGATATGTCAACTATTTGTGCATCTAATATTGCTCTCATTTCTTGTTCAGAAATTGTTGCGTTCTCAGATTGTCCTGATGCTCCTTCATCACAAACCATCCAACCTTCGCCAGGTATCTCAAAAGATTCTACTTGATATGTTGCATCTTCTTCTTGTTCTACTTCTGGTGGTATGGGTCCAACAAAAACTTTTTGATTTTCAAACTCTACACAGCCACCTGTAATTAAGTCACCAACTTTTAGTGTCAGTCCTGGCTTTAAATATAAGTCTAAGTCATCATTTAGTGCAGCAACTTCTGCATCTAAATCAGAGCCGTATCTTCCTGCGCTTCCGTCTCCCATATCACCTTTTCTTTTACCTTCTATCCATGTGCCTCCTAAAGCTTCACAATCTTCTTTTGTTAAACCGTCTTCCAATCCTCTTTGATTAGCACATGCCTGTATCATTGCAGATAACGTCGCTATTAATGTTGGTAAAATTCTATTTGCGTCTAATATAGATCTTGCAAGTGTATCTATCATTTGTGCCAAGCCTAAAACCATTTGTTTTATCATCATATAAACAAGAGCGAGTTTAACCGCTTTGCCAACCATAAATATGCTTTCAATTATTCTTATTACTCTTTTTACAGTATTAACTGCTGTTCTAACTGCTTGGACTACTCTTCTAATTTGTGATAATATTCGCTGTATGTCTCTTACAAGCTGTAATAATTTTTGTGCTTCTGGCCTGTACTTACAAACATCTCCTTCAGGATCATACTTTGCTTTATCTGCGAGCATTTGAACTTTTGAAACAAGCTTTGTTTGTAGTGAAGTTATTTCATTAATTTTTTCTTGTATAGGGACCCACCAAGTCATATCTAATCCTGGTATGTCTAAATCTAAATCAAGGTCTATATCAATATCAATTACTCTTTTCGTATCTGCCCTAACATTTCCAGCTAGCTCTTGTAAGCTGCAATAGTCATCTTCACCGCCTCCGACTGGTGATACTACAGAGCCGTCCGGTCCGACTCGATATCCTGGGCCTGGAACTTGAAATGGTGCTTCATAAACAGTACCATCCGGTCCTATTACTGTTCCGTTGACAATTAAGTCACCTGGTAATAATTCTGCGTCTGCTCCGAACAACCTCACTTCGCCACCATAACCTGCGTGTATTACTTCGGCGGTTTCACCCTCACAAACTTCCCATCCTGGTTCTACAATAAAAAACGGTTCAGGAGCAATCAATTTAGTTCCAATTGGTGTCGTAACTAACGGATCCATTTCTAACTGATCATCTCCAATATCAAAAATTTCTGCAACTGCTTTATTTTGTTTTTCCTCTTCTTCTGTTATAGTTGCTTTTGTAAAACTGTTTGAAACTTTAATTGCACATCCGCTAAGCACTTGATCTCCCATGAGAAGTTTAGCACCACCAGATAATGTTCTCCTAAGGCTTGTTATATTATTACAATCTAACATTACTTACCCTGCTTAGAAACATAAACGTGTTTACTTAACAATGCTTCTTTTAAATTTTGTTTACTAAATTTTCCACCTGGTCCGAATAATGCAACCATACCAGCTCCAGCTTTCTGTTTTAATGGATCAATACTTGGGGCTCCTGCAAGTGGACTTATTCCTGTACCTGACTGTAAATCTGTTCCTGCAGATTGTAACGACTGAGCCATATAAAATAGTAGATCAACTAGTGCATCACCTAAAACAGCAGGCTGAACGCCTACAGATTCTTCAGGTGCACCAACATAAACTCTTTTTCCAACAATGTTTGTGTCGTTTTGAGAAATTAAATTTAGATTAAATCCTGAATATAGATTAATATTATTTTTTTCTCCGCCTTTTGTGTTAAAAATTAGCCTGTCAGCATTTATTAAGATTTGTTTTCCAGAATGATTTGCAGGTGTTATAAGTTCATTGACAGTTCTCGCAGGGCTTAATTTTATTTCTTCTTTTTCTGTCATATAAATTGAAGTTGCATCATTTATAATATTTTCTTCTTTTGGTTCATTAACTCTTTTGTCATCTTCATCAGGATTTGCTATCCTTATTTTTATAACTGATCCAGACTTACTTTTTGTATTGTCATTTTTTCCTAATTTAATTGATTGTCTTTCTCTTCCATCAATTACAATATCACCTGCTGTTTGTCTCGTCGGCCTACCAGGCTCTGGGAAAAAACCTTTTAATGTGTCTTCATAATCTTTTTTATCATAATTACGCTGTGTGCTTCCTACATCTGTAGCACCTACAACAGAATTATGATTTAATGATCTACTAATATTGATAGGATTAAAATAAAAAGCTTGGTCTGCAAAGCATATAATAGCTACCAATTCACCATAAACAGGATATTTTTTTATATTTGCTTCGAGAGGAAATACCCAGTCTGAAGGCAGATCGAATCCATCAAAACACTTTACTTGTATGCAACCAATATGTCTCTCATCTATATCTTTTATTGCATTAATATCTTTTTCATTATAAACTACTGCTTTTACTTCAGCTGCAATAATTTGAATTGATGCTGTTTTGGACTTATCAACTATATCTAAGCCAATATCTCTTGCACGCTTTTCAGTGACTATATCGTCAGAAAATTCCACAGGATTGAGCTTATTGACTTTATCTATCCAGATTCCGCCGTAACGTTCGACAGTGTTGCTAGACATTTACTACTCCTGTATTTGTAGGTTTATATCATCTACCTCATTTTGTATTGTTTCTGTTGCTTTGCTTATTCTGTCGAGAATACCTTTTTTCTCTTCATCAGAAAGTCCAAATTCAGTAGAATCAGACTTACCTTCAACAGACATTACGCGTTGTACAACTGCGGCAAGTTTTACTAGAAGTTCATCATTTCTTATATTAGCTTCTGTGAAGTCACTGATCATTGGAAATAATTGAATTGCAGTATTTGGATCTTTAATAAAGACCATTAGCTCTTGTATTAAGCTCTCAATCTGAATTTTATTTCTTTTTGTATTATCATCGATCTTTTTGAAAAGATCTGAAAGATTCATACCCTCATATATTTCATAATCATTAGACATAAAACTAGCCTTTTGATTATAAATATAGAGAAAATTAATATATTCTCATAGATCCTGATGTTGAGATAATGCCTTTATGTTCCCATTGGTGGTTAAGCGACTTGTAATGATTTCTCATAACATTGAGAACTTTTGTTATGTGTTGTGTCTGAGCACCAGATATTTCTCTTAACAAGATGTATAATGCTTTTTTATTAAAGATCTCTATACTTTCAACACGTGACATTAAATCTAAAATAGAATATGCAATCTTAATATCTCTCTGCTTCTTAAAAACTTTCTCAGCATTATCTTGCCAGTAATCAATGACAGAGTCAAAAAACATTTTTTTATCTTCTTGCTCGATTGTTTTTTCTTCATAGACAACTTTCTTAACATCTTTGTGTTTTAAGTCAATCACATCAGTATGAGTTTTCATTTTCTTATAATTTGCATTATTGTGGCATATTAGCCAGTTCTTTACAACAACACTAAAATAACTAAAAGCTTTGCCTTTGCCTTGTTTATATTTGTCTAGACGTGTTATCATAAAAGATATTACTTCATGCTTGACAGTTTCTGTAGGCACATCAAAATGATAAAACTTAAATGTGTGAATTATGTTTTCACATAGTTTTTCAAATGGCTGACGTAGGTGTGCATTATAAATTGTATTCTTTTCTCTCCAATCGTCTGTGGCATTATAGTCAATGATTGCTTGCTCTGTCCCTTCGTGAAAATACATTCTTGTTTTTGATTTTTTACGCGGCATTATTTTTTTCCTTCTAGTAAGTTGTCTAGTTTATCAATTTCTTCTTTTAACATTTGAAATGTAGAACCGGTTTCATCATCAGATTCAAATGCTCCTAATGTGTCAATTTCTTTCATCGTTTTTATTGTGTCTTGTATTGTCAAATAAGTTCCATCTAAAACTTGCTCTAAAAAATCAACTTTATTATACAAGTTTGTTATTACATACAATTGTACAATTGATACGACTCCAAAAAATATTAATCCTATTGTCTCAATCATTTTCAAATAACCCTTTTAGTTTGCTTACATCTAAGTTTTTTACTAGCTCTTCTTCTTGAGACTCACCTTTCATATACTTAGGAAAGTCTATACGAGACTCACCTGATAACATAAAAGTTTCTTTCTCTTGCCTTGCTGCAGAGCAATCTGCAAAATGTATAATATGAGGCAAATTAGTTTTCATTGCCTTCCATTCTGCACCTTCCATAAAGTAAGATGTGTTTTGTTCATTATACAATCCATCAGCAAGTCTAACACCCAAGTATTCTGATTCTGACATAGTAATATTAAATTGATTTAATATCCATATTGCTCTATCAGTAACTGTCATGTAATGTATTGCAGGATTGTGGTTATAATATTCTTGTAATTTTTTAGCACGCCATTCATCTGTGTTTGGAGAATAATAATCATCATCCATATTGCCTATCTTTCCGAGGTCATGGAACATAGCTGCAAATACAACGGACTCAGCTGATATATCATCAACGTACATACCCTGTGCTTTGAATAGCTCATAGTAACTTAGCGACCACTGTATTATATTAAGAATGTGTGCTACATAACCTCCTGGAAATGCATTGTGATACCAAGCCCTTCCAGATGCTGGTGCTAAAACCATTCTTTCTTCAAAGTGTTCATGAAGTAATTTTATCTTTTCTAGACGTTCACCTGTAAAGTGTGTCTCTATAACTTTTTGTAACTCAGACCAATTCTCTTGTATCTGATCTGCATTTGGTCTCATACTTTCTCCTTAGTCCAATTTAATTTAAAAATATCTACATTTGTAAATTTATACGGCTTAACATTTTCAGATTCTAATATGTCTACAACATTAACCCATTTAGCATTCATTGTGTCTCTTACTTGATAGACACCGTCTTTTCCGTCTGTTCCTTTTAATAAAACAAAATCACCATAGTCAAACGGTCCTCCCCATCTTTTAAGTAAGTTACGAGAAAGAGCAACAAATTTATATCGTGATGCATGGTGTATCCTTATTCTAGTTCCATCAGCTGTAATGTTTGGTGTGTCATCACACTGTATTGTGTTTGGTTGATACATTGTTACGTCAACTTTAATACCGTGCTGATAGAATTCTGAGAGTCGCAACGACAACTCTTTGTTTTGATTTGCAAGAAACTCATAGTGTTGATGATATGTGTCTTTATTTGCCTTCATAAAACGAGTTGCTACATAACCATTTATCGTGGTTATCAATGCTAGTACTATTAGATATTTGCTTAAGTTTTGCATGGCGTGCTCTCCTTTAATTTGTTATATAAATCTAACACTTTTTTACGTAAAAGTAAAGGCTTTTTTTTGCTTTTTTTAAAGTTTTTTTAATCAATTTCTAGATTATAGTTTTTAGATAATTCTATTTTCTCTTGTTGTCTTGATTTTTTCTTTTTTGATTTGTGTGCTTTCGTCGTCGGTATCGGAAAGTCAGACATTTTTGGTTTGTAGACTTTTTTCATAACTACTCCCAATCATCATCTGATTCGACGAATTGGTCATAACCTTGATCTAAATTTTCATCGTCCATTTGTAGATCATCTAATAGTAATTCTATAGCTGCCCAGTCTTTATCATACAATGCAGCTTCTAAGCGTATTATTATATCTTCTCGCTTCATAATATATGTCTCCTGCTGGTTCCCTACTAAGTATGGATAATCAGGTAAAATTAAACTGCTTATTGTTGTAGAATCTTTGTCAACATTATATTGTATATTAATCATTACGCCTCTGCAAGTTTGTAATTTAAAGCTGGATATTTTTCACTTCTCATATTATTTACTTCTTGCCAATAATCAAATATCATATGCTCAAGTATTTCTTGTGCGCAAGCATTAATATCTGTTGTTGCAAACTCTTTTTTTAATTCGACAACGTCGGGCAATATCTTCCAGAGTTTTATTAACTCATTTTGTATTATTCCAAAGTCTAGTATTGGTGCAGCTTGATCTATCATTTTCTTTTCCCTATACATTTAAATATCTTCCTCTTCCTGTTTAGGCGTATCTGGCATTTTTATTATTTGAATTTTCATTTCTTCTAATTTGTTGATCCACTCTTCTAACAATTCTATTATTTTATTTTTTGTCACATCATGATCATCGTTGTCTAATATCTTATCGACCCATTTTTTATATGTGCCTAGAAAACCAGACAACCATATTGCTATTTCAGACCTTTCTTCAGGCCAAGACTTCTTCATTATAGTCTCCTTAATTAAATTTGAAGAATAACTTATATCTAATCTTTCTAGAAATAAAGTATAGATTTATTAGTGCTTTATACAATAAGTCTAAAGCTTTATTTTTTGTTGTGAACTCTATTTCATCAATAATAATTGTATTATCTTTTGATGGGCCGTGCTTTTCTATAGTGTGCCTATGCGACCAGAATTTAATTCCAAAGAAATTTCCGTCCTTAAGAATATCATTGAAATACAGTTTATTTCTGTCAGTGGTGTATGTTACAACTTTAAAAGTTATCAATCGTGATAACATTAGTATTTTTGTTATTGCGCCACGTCTTAGTCCTCTGTGATGCACAACTTCACAACCTGCTGGCGTTAAGTATCTCAACAATTTTCCTTCTTTGTTTGTAAATTGTTTTTTAACAATCCAAAATGATTTATTTTTTAATACAGTTGTGAACTTCATAATTTTATTATTTCCAATAAATATCGCGCCGCAGTCCCTTAAGTAATAAAGCTTCCTCTATTTTTTCTGCTATCACTTTTCTAGCTGCAGAAGAGCATAAGTTAGTTTGTGTATCTGAAAATTTTTCTAATACTTCTTCAATCACTTTTTTATCTATTGTTATTTCTATTTTCTTTGACATATTACCCCCATACCATAAAATAGCAATACACACCAGCAAGAAAAATCCATACAGCTATTTTTAAATATTCCATAAGTTCATCTTGACGTGTAAACTTTACTGGACGTTTTCTTTTTTCCACTCTATCCCAATCACCTAAACGTCCCATTACGCACTCCACTTCTTATCATCTTCATAATCCTCATGGAGAAGTTGTTTATACTCCTCATCTTTATTAGTTATACTGTCATATAACCATTTTATATACCAACGAACTCTAGCACCAAGTTCCATATCATTTGGATATTTATCCACCATGTCTCTTATGATTTTTATAGGTTGTTTCATTCCATTATCCAGCCTTCATTTATAAAATTCTGAGCCTTCTTATATTTTATTACTTTAACAGCGTCTCCCTTTTTAAGAGTCACTAGTTGATTACGACCTATTTTCTTTTCAGTACGTCGTATTGTTGTGTTTACTTTTCTGTCCATACATACTACTCCATTTAAATGATCAATTTCATGCTGTACACATACAGCCTCTAACATTCTGAGCTCTTTGTCATTTTTTAATTTCTTTTTATCTTCCCAGCTACCTGCACCAGTTTCACCTGTCTCTACTCCTGTGAATATCCAGCTTCCTTCTACTTGTTCTGTCTTTACCTCGATCGTCTCGTACCGTTTGGTTCGTACTCCTTTGCCAGGGTAAGATAAACAACCTTCATAATAATTAATCTCATTTTCTTTCTTAACAATCTTCGGGTTGATGAGTACCAAAGGTTCACGAACATTGACAACGGCCACTTGTGCATCAATTCCCACTTGATTAGCTGCCAACCCAATGCCGTCTTTTCTTTTGACAAGTATCTGAAATAGTTCTTTTGCAATAACCAATCCTTCTTCAACTGTAACCTCCTTGAGCTTTTTATTTATGATAGGATTATCTTCTTTAAAACAATTAATTACTTTGGCCATTTAACTCCCGGTTTCATCCAAGAAGTAGCACCAACTTTGTTTACATATAGTTGAGCATCTTCATCATTACGTGCTAAAAACTTTACAGGTACAGAGTCTTTACCTTTACCTTCAAGATAAGTGTATTCTCCATAACCTCTCCATTGACTTTTACTTTTCTTTTTTGGCATTATAGTTCTCCTTAACTTCTTTCCAAAGTTCGTTAATAGATTTAGTATCTCCACCTTGTTTTATGAAGGCTTCTTTTCTTGTCATTATAGTGAGCGGAACATCAGCCAAACCTGGTGGACGTCCCCATTCATCACACATAATCTGTTCTTCTAACCATTCTTTTTTAGTCATTATTTTCCTGCCTTGTGATTTAAGAAATCTTTTTGCGCTTCAATTGCCTTCTTAAGCTCTTTCTTCTCAGCTGCCATCTTTATAAGCTTCTTATTTTCTTTTTTTCTTTTAACTTCTTTTGCAGCAAGTCTTTCTTTCTTAATAGCATCAACGTCTGTGACTGGCCTCTTACCTTTTAGTTTCGGCTGCTCCACACCCTTGTGGTAGACGTTGCCGGCTTTGTCTACAAATTCCTTCATCCACCTCCACCCACGTGGACGTCCAGTTGATTTAGCAGATGCACCTTTTCCAAATAGTCTGTCTCTTTCAGAGTCAGACATTAGACTTAAACACTTTCTCATTGTAGCTGTACTACTTAGTACTGATACAGAATTTAAGCTGACGTTTGCAACAGGTTCACCTGTTTCTCTGCAATCCATATAAGCTACTTCATCTATAAAGTAACCACCATTTTTCTTGAATGTTTCTGATTGATTCATAAAAACTCCTTTATTTTAAATTATGCTAAGTCGCCATACATTAGCAGTGAACATGTAACCAATTCATCACCGTCAGTCCACAATCTATTTTCTGGTAGATCATTGTATTCTCTGTAGACTTCGCCAGTTGTGTCGTTCGATATTTGTGTGATCTCTATTTCACCATTTGATTCATACCACTCTACGACGATAACGTAATTATTAGCTAGTGCTTCATCACGTTCTGGGTGTGTAATTAATTTACTTTCAAATAGCAGCTGTGCTACTGTGGTTTCTCTAATACCAGAGCCAACCTCATCAACTGCGATATTATCATTAGATCTAAAGCATTTTTCTTGCATATTTAAACTCATTAATAACCTCTTATTTATTATACCCTAATCTAGCCCTTTTTAGGGACAAAGTAAAGGCTTTTTTTTACTTTTTTTTATTTTTTTTACTTAAGTCTCTTAAATCTACTGCGCCTTTAGGTAAGTCTCTATCATCATAATGATGCCCATCATTTCCGTTTTGTCCTATAATATCCATTCGTTGTTCATCTTCTTCGGTATATAACAGCTCTTTTTTTGGTTTTTCTTTGTACATTTCCCACCAACGCTTCTTGGTTTTGTTTTTTTGTTTTGAAACTACAGGGACACCTGCACTTAACTCAAATGCCATATTTGCCGCAATAACTAGTGATACTGCTAACGGGTCAAATACAAATATCAATATGAATATAAAGAATTTTACAACTGTGTCTATCTCAGTGTTAAAAACTCTAGCAAGATATATTGCAGGACCAACATCAATTCCTGTGTCTACGAGTATCGCTTTAAGATCACCGATTTCTTGCTTCACATCTAATGTAGATTGATTGAGCTCATCTATTTTTGGTTGATATTCTTCTCGTAGTTTTTTACGTGCTGTACGATAGTTGTCTGGTAGTTCTGCTATGGCATCTTCTAATTCTTGTTTTAGAAATATCTTATCTTCATTTAACTGTGCCAAACGATCTTCTTTAAACATTAACACAGTAGATTGTTTTTCAAACTCTGTCGTAGCACCTTGATATGCATTTGACAGATATCCGAATATACCAGCTGATGTAATCAAAATAAGAATTAATGTGCCGACTAATAAATAGTTTTTAAGAAACGTAGGTACCGTCTTCCAATATCTGTAGAGAAACGAGGCTGTAACAAGCTTGGCAAACTCTAAAGAGCCTGCCATAATAACCACACTCGTTTGAGCGCCGGCAAATAGTTTTGATAATCCAAATACAGAGAAAAATGCTGCACTGATTGCAACAGCTCCAGCTGCAGCAGCTACTAGGTACGGAAATATTCTTGAGTTTACAAAATCCATATAATATTAAATATCGACAAATTCAGCTTCTAATATGTTTTGACAAAAGTAATATTCGTTGTTATTTTTAAGAACTATATCTGCATTCCATTGTTTCTTCCAAAAGTCCACACCTTTAACATCAGAGCTCGGGACAGATTGTTTTCCTTTTACAAGGTACAACTGCCCCGAAACTTCGATGATTTGTTTCATTACAAAGCCACCCTAAGCCTACACACAATTCCCGTTATCCTTTGGATATAGTGTAAGAAACGGAAAATCACCTCTTTGTAATTAAACATTATAACCTTATCCTATTTTGACAAATGTCTTTTTAGGTTTTTCTGGCTCAATCTTCGGTATCTCAATGGATAAAATCCCATCTTTGAAATTAGCCGAAATATTATCACCGTCAAGTGATTCACCTAGTGTGAACTTCCTCTCAAAAGCAGAATGCTTTAACTCACGCCTGAGAACTGTAGCTTGGGTATCTTCATCAAAACCGTGCTTACTGCCTTTTATTGTCATAACACCATCTTCAACCTCGACATCAAGATTCTTCTTGTCTATCCCAGGAATTTCAGCAACTACGCCAACTTTATTTTCATACTCATACACATTAACTTTTGGATATGCTGTACTAGAAAATGGGTTAACTCCAACAGTCTGTGCGACTTCTGGAAAGTTCGTTTCAAACATACTATCAAACATCTTATCAAAAGGTGCTAGAAAGTCGTCTCTTTTAATTACTAAGCTCATTGTTTTTCTCCTTATGTTATTCTTATGAACTAACTTGAATACCTAACCAATTAGCGTATTCATAGTATATAGAGAAAAAACTATGCCAAACCTCACTATATGTCATAATGACATCCTTTTTTTTAAAACTATTTTTTTATATGTCATAATGACATTATCTTAATTCTGCGCCAATAACTTTTGCACATGTTCTTATTCTATCATCCCATTTATTTCTTTTTATAGAATCTAAAATTTGTTGTGACTGTGATCTGTTAAACGGCTTATCGATAACTTTTTCTCCAGAAGTGATAACTGTGTTATCAGACTTTGCGCATGTCTCGAGAAATTGTAACACTTCTTGGAACTGATTGTATGCTTGAACATTTGCACCAATATTTCTAGTCTGAAGTGTCAATAATATGTACTGGTCGTATCCCGATAATTTATTGTATTCCATTTTATGCCTTTATGTTTAAGTTAGAAAATTGTAGTAGTATGATTGCTACTGCTAATATTATTGAAATTATTGTGTGCCATCCTGGCAGCTCTTTTAAAATTAATGCTGTCATTATTCCAAAGATAACTGTTCCTAGCCCGAATCCCATCATCCTAATATTCCAAACACCACCAAAGATGTTGTAAGATAAGAATGCAGCTTTCCACAAAAGCCATCCGATCGGAACTCCCATAAGTATTACTATAAAATCATTGTTCAATATCTGTCCTATTCGGCCTGATAGAAACTGTCCTTGTATTTGATACCACGCGATCACGTTTGCTACTATCAGATAAACTATTAATGTTGTAATTTGATTCATATTCCTAAAATTTCCTCTTCATCTTCTTGCTCTCTCATTTTCATATGTTCTTCTTTCAGCTTGTCCATTTTTTCTTGATCGTCTAACAGCACTTGATATATTGTTCTAAATAATTCTTTTATTGATAGCCATAAAGATTTCATGTTTGTTTGTCTCATTTGTGTGTGTGAAAAAATTTCTTTTTGTTCATAGTCTTCAACAGCTTATTGATTTCACTAACTTCATCTTCAATCATGTCAATAGACTTTATCATTGCTTTATACTGTCTGTCTAGCTTAACATCTATTTCCTCTGTGGTGTCGAATAAATCATCTAGATCTACATTGATTGCTGCCATTCTATTTTGTGTTAAGTTTACTGATGATGCAAACTCATCTATAGTTACCATTCTATTTAATTTGGCATCTATATCTCTTTGCATTTTTATTAATGCTTCATCTGCAAGTTGACCAGATTCTATAAGTTGCCCTAAGAACGTAATGTCATCCAATATCTTTCTTAACTGTTTGACGTAACTCTGTATTGTTTTTGGATCATTTAAATCCGTAAACACAGCAACTTTATTATCAGTCTCTTTGTATTGTTTATCCAATTCTTCTACACGATCATTTGCTTTTTGTACACCAAGATATAATCCTGACGTAAAGCAAAATAGTGCACATGATGCTATTGCTATTACTTGTTTCATAATTTTACCTCAAATCCTATTTTAGCTTTATAAAATTCTTTACCTTGTAACTTTGATATTTCACCTAAGTTGTATATTCTAATCTTATCTGTTAAGGGATACGACGTTTTAAATTTGTTTTCAAACTCAAATGTATCTCTACCATCATCTTGACTTGGTGGAAAATATCCATCAAATGAAAACTCAACGTCTACTTTGTCCCAGTATTTTTTCTTTGTATTCCCACCGAATGATATGAATGTTTCAAAGTCTTTACTAAATACATTGTCATTACTATTACGACTTGTAAAACCAAGTGACATTCCTTTCCAACTTCGTCTTGCATCTATTTTTAGATACCTTACACCTTGACTTTCTTTATTCATATATTCTGGTTTAAAATACACGCCATCATCGATTTTTACCCAAAACAAATCATCTATATAAAACTCTCCTAGTTCTCTTTCCCATTGTCTGTTAAGGTAAAAGTTATCTTTGCTTATTCCAACACTGACCTCATAATCATCAGGATTAGGTTGTACATTTGGCGTCCTTGCTGCAAATGAACTGAATAACATTACACCTGCCAATAAACTGTCTAATACCATTTTAGTCTCCTACTCCGAAGTATTCTAATATACCCCATATTACTGCTATGCTGATTGCGAAAAACATTATGTAACTCATTAGTATTCTGGTCTCCTTCCAAAATTATTTTTTTCGAATCTCTTTTTTAAGTGTCTCTTATACCATATAAGAAACAAAATCATTTTAATTTTATCAACCATGTAACTCAAGATATTTCTCAACTGCAAGCTCCTTGTGTTTAGCTTCAACAACAATATCAAGATCATAGCCGTAAGTGTCAATCTTCTGATAGACATAATCAGAGTGTGCTTGCGGCCTTATTTTTGGATCATTCTTTTCTTCACTTCTTGATTCAGAATAGTGGAAACACGGTGTGATTCCTTCAGGCCAAGTTGAAGCAGCTAGCTCAACTGCAGCACTCTCAGTAAGATCTCCAGGACAAAACCTGTGGTGATGATAATCGAAAACAATTGGTATGCCAATACGTTTGTAGACATAATCATATAATTCCTGAGTTGAGTAACAAGTTGCTTTATCATCGTTTTCAACAGTTAGACGTGTCTGGACTGATTCTGGTAGGCGCTTAAAGTTCTGAACAAATCTTTCTATTGCATTTTCTTTTTCGCCATAAACACCACCGGCATGAATATTAATTTTATTGTACGGTGTTCTTGATAAACCCATCATGTCAAATACTTCACCATGTATTGTAAGATCGTTAATACAGTTTTGTACTACGTGCTCGTGAGGTGATGTAAGAACATTGAATTGTCCAGGGTGTGTTGTCAACCTTAGACCGTGTGTGTTTGCCTTTGTTCCTGCTGAGCGCAACCACTGTTTAATCTCTTCTAGATCTTTTAGGTCTGACCATTCATACTCTGTCTTCCAAGGGATCATCGTTGATGATATCCTAAACAGCTTATAACCCTTTTCAATATTCCAGTCTACTATCTTATCTAGATCTTTTACATTCTTAAGAATCAGCTCTGATGCAAGGTCTGTGCCCTTTGCTTCAAATGTGCGCTTAATCATTTTACGACCTGTTGTGATTCTTCCTATACCTTTCGGTTGTCCGCCATATTGCTGCGGATAGCTAAGTTGCATATTAATGCATGCATAACCTAAATTCATTTGTGCCTCTTTATTTCTTTTTAACACGACGTCTGCGATATTTTCTTTTTGGTTTAACTTCTTTCTTCTCTTCATGCCAAGGGTATAATGTGTATTCTTTCTTACCAAGAATAAACTCCTCGACTTGTTTCATTACTTCTATTATCTTCATTAACTATGTCCCATTTCTGTTTGCATCTCAAGTGCTGTAGCCAAATATAAATTTAACACCTTGTCAGTTGGCCTCACATTAAGATTGTTGTTTTGAAATATTTCCCATGAGTCTTTTGCATACTTTCCGATTCCGTGTAAATCAATTGGATCATTAAATCCGTCTATATATTCTTGACTGAATCGTTTGAGTGTTGCTGCTCTCTTGTATTGCATACCGAGCGGCATCAGCAGTTCTGAAAGTTCTGCTAGCTTAGCATTTGCTAGTGCTTGTGGAGTTGGATACGTTTTAAATAGTTTGTGTCGTACCTTATCCACTTGTTTTCTAGTTGTGAGATTTAACATAATACAACAGACCAACATTTTCCATGGGTCATTTTTATATATATCTTGCAAAAGTCTCAAATTGCGAATTTTTATCATATAACTTCGACTATGTTCGATGCCTTAACTGAAGTTAGTTCCCATGAGTTTGGATTAGTAGACATAAGCTCACCAATCTTATTCTCAACAACTGAAACAGTAGTTGCTTCTCCGACAAGAATCTCTTCTTTTAATTTCTTGATTCTTGTATTTCCTTTATTACCTACAGGAACTTCTATTTCCTGTACAACTGTTGCTATATAGTATTTCATTTATTTTCCTTTATTTTAGAATTTGAAAAAATCTTCATAATCATCGGCGTACATTTTTGCCACGAAATACAACACTACTGCTGTAATTCCTAATCCGAGATATAAACCTAACATGTTAACTCCTTATTTAATTTGTAAATTTTGTAACCACTCAGGTACATTCTTTTCCATATAATGCTGTATCACAAATGCTTCTGCTAAGTGTGAGAAGAACCAAAAGAAACAAAGTATCGGAACGTATATTCTATAGTCCAAACCTATAACAGAAACACCTAACCAAGTAAAGAATATCATACCCATTGACTTAGTTAGAAAACTAATACCACTAAATCCCAGACTCATTATGCTTCCTCTTGCGACAACTACATAAACTCCGATGGCTAGATGTAATAAGTTTAAGAATGACGGTGCAATCACACCCATTAAAAAGTATAAACCTATTTCCATTAGACTTGCCTTCCGTTTTCATAAACTGTTTTACAGACAGGAAATCTCAATGAGTATTTGCCTGTCTTGTCTTGTGATTCTTCAAAGTACTGTACAGTGATTTCTTTACCAACAATATCTTTTGGATTATTATAGTAGTGATTTCTCTGATCCAATGTAAAACCAGATCCAACAGATACTGTATTACCCTTGTGTTCTATTAGCACGTTTGTCATAGTCTGTATTGTGACTTCTTGCTTTAGCTCTTTATCAACGATTCTAAATGGTCCGTACTCGATGTCTTTGACTATATATTCTTCATCATGCATCTTCTTTACTTTAAGAATATCATTAGAACGTTTACCTTTGTAAGGCGCATCTTTACGAAGCATAATTCCTTCCCAACCCATTGATTCAGCCATCTCTAACAAGCCAATAATCTCATCTTTATCTTCAACAAACTCATGAGTTACGATATCAATTGGAAAGTCATGATCCCATAATGGATTTCCAATCTTCCAGTGTATATCATCATAACGTGCCGCAAAAGCTCTGTGTTTGCTTGATTCACCAGAATCAAACTCATCAAGTGTAAGAATATCGAACACCTTAAATTTAGGATTTTTAATTGTGTGATCTTTGCGTCTGATCTCTTTAATAACTGATTGGAAGTCTTCATCACCGTTATCATCAACAATACATAACTCACCGTCCAATACAACATTTTCTTTCATAATAGAGTGTTCAGCAATTGAATCTGTAATATTACTTAGCGTAAAAAATTCTTTACCTTGACGTGAAAAGTATTTTACAGTACCGTTTTCAATACGCATAAGAACTCTTACACCGTCAAGTTTTCTGGACCACATCCAACGATCTTCAGTAGGATCAAAACGTTTTGCGAAGTCTTCGTACTTAGTAGCTAGTGCAACATCAAATGTAGGAATCAAACCAGGAATAACTCTGTTAATTAGCTTTGCATCACAACGTGCTTTTAAGTTTCTGCCGAAAACAAGTGATAACGGTAAGTCCCATGTTGTACCAATTCTAAGTCTGTAATTGTTTACACAACCTAGCGCGCTGTGACCTGTGATGTTTCTGTTGCTCAGCATCTGAAGAAGATCGAATATAGTGCCATCGAACTCGAAGTCGAGATCTTCACGTTTAAGAATATTCTTCCAAGTTACACCGTACTGCATATAAGAATTATACATCATCGAAACTAGCTTTTGTAATTCTGTGTTAGGAACTAAGTAGTCTTTTAAAACTTGGACTTTGTCATTTGTGCTAGTTGTAGCATTAAGACGTTCATGGAGAATTTGAAGATTGTGAAGCAATTCTCTATCTCTTGGTGTATTAACTAGTCTACGATTATTCATTATACGAACTCCGGGTGACCGTTAAGTGCAGCATTAAAGTCTGGATATAAATCACAAAGATCATCTAGTGATTTTATAGTTCCTTCGAAACCTGGCATATCTTCTTGATCATCAAAACTAGCTGTGATGAATGGACCGTTCTCATCAACATCGACATCGAAGTCGCCTTCAATATAGTCTGGAACATCTCTATCCAGATCGATTTCTGTTGAAATAAAGTTTGTGTTTGTGTTTTTCATAATAACCTCTTATTTAATATGCCTTAACTTAACACTTTTTCGCGACAAAGTAAAGGCTTTTTTTTAATTATTTTCACTTTTTTTAGAAGTCACCTTCTGCAACTTGCCAAACATCCATCCCTTCTCTTCTCCACATATCAACAACTTTCTTTCTATCATCAACAACCAGGAATACAGAGTCTTTACCTAACTCATGTAACCATTCTCTTTTTAGTTCTGCATCATCAACAAACTTCATGTGCTGTGGTCTCATTCTTAATATATCCCATTTTATCTCGTTATCTTCCAACCACTTCTTTGTAGCATTCTCAGTGACGTCTAACCGACCAGAAAATATTACAACTCTAAAACCTTTTTCCCACATCATCTTTGCAAGCAACACGACGGGCAAATTAGGTTCATCTAACTTTATATTCTTAGGATCAAAGAATTTGTCCCAATCCATCTTACCGTTATCCTTAGTAGACAGATTGCGACGTTTCTCTATATCGGCTAGTGTGCCGTCCAAATCAAATATTACTGTGTTCATATAACCTCTCATTTATTTTATATTAGAATCTAACACTAAAAACCTATTCGCGTAAAGGCTTTTTTTCATATTTTTTAAAGTTTTTATGGTCAAGGTCCAACTCAAACAGGCAGTCAAAACATATAGAATAACCTCCAGCCATGTCTTTATTACGATCACACCTATCACAATGCTCAGCAACGTCTGTATTGTTCTTTATATGTTTGGGTGTGTAAGGGCACATAAGACAACCGTGACCGCAACAATAACCTCGATCTAATAAGAATTCTTTAGACAGCATCTACAGCGGCAGACCACTCAATAAGATGTGAGTGTCTATCCAGACTTTAATTAAAAATCCCACACTCACACCCAGGGCAAATCCGATCAAAATTAATATTATGTCTTTATCATTATTCATGTGCTTTTTAACGAAAAATTTTTTTCCAGGCTAATTCAATTCAGGGCTCAACTCATACGCCTCATCAACAACCAGAAAGGTCAATATCCATTTCCGGTCAGGACCGTCATCCCACTCCTCATAACCGGCCAATTTACATGTATTGGTGGTCATACGCTTTACAACAGGATCCATCTGGTCCTCGCGATCGCATATAATTAGTATCTCGTTGCCCCGCGTCCGGACCATAACTTTGTTATCGGGCCTATTATAAGTGTTATCAGGCTTCATTACGCTCCTTGCGTATCCGATACGGATTCCACTCTTCGCCGTCCTCCACCCAGTCATCTAAGTCCCAGTCGGGCTCGCGAATACCACGTTTGACTTCGAGATTGTCTAGCTCTTCCGTGGCATGCAGGAGTGCACTTTCAAGCTCTTCCTTCTTATGCCTATACCATGCGAGCCGACCGATATACCATGCCCTAGCTAATAAGAATCCGATTGCCGCATATAATAGTTCATTCATAATAACTCCCTTTAGATATAAGTATCACGATCCCTTGGCTTTATTCATACTAGCTGGTAATCTATGACCCTCTAATTTTAACTGTTGCTCGATCCGAGACTCTAAAATCTGTTTCCAATTGAGCGGTGCGCTAAGACCCTCTATCAGACTATTAGTAATATTAATTCGCTTCGCCTTAGCCGTAGGGGTGGGGACAATAGCAATAAACTTAATATGCGTATAATCTAACTCTCTCATAATCCGTACTATATTAACATTAGTAGGATCAGGCACCTTAGGCCCCTTACCTGTACTACCAACGGTACGGTGTTCACCCCGCTCATACATCTCCAGCCGCTGCCCGAACTTGTAAGTCTCACCCACCTTTAATATTTCTATGTCTTCGGATCCGGGAGTATAAGCTATCATAATATAGGCACCGGGTCCTACACTGTTCAAACGCTTCCGATCCGTACCCCGGCTAGTTCGGTAGTCTGTATGTAATGTGAAGGTCGATCCCAAGAGCTTGTTGGTTGGGTTGGTCCACGGATCCGATATCTCCAAGTCTCCTAGTATTTCACATTGCAACTCATCATCCGGCTTGGAGCCGTATTTGCTAAGCTCGAGTATCTTTTGTAATGTCTTAGTGTATTTCATAAGTAACCTCTTAATTTATAAGTAAATCTAACACTTCTCGGGGTAAAAGTAAAGGTTTATTTTCAACTATTTCGGTAGGGGCTTCTACGGTATACCGTATTGATATATATTTTAGTATAGGGTTAAAAAGTATACGTGACATAAAAACAGCCTTGTGTGAGGAAAATAAAAAAAAGGAGCTCTCGATTTCGGCAGAGAGCCCCTTATCATCTTAACGGAGGTTACTTGTTAATTATTCATCAGCTTCAACATCAGTGAATAGCTCTTCCTCGGAGGAATCACCGGTGAACTTTTGGAGTACTTGCTTTACATAAGTTCTCTCAGATTCTAAGCCGCCAGTACTATCGAAGCGTGGGAGGATAGTTACCTCAGCCGCCTCTGCTAGTGTGAATCCGTCGCTTAGCAGTCCAGCAGCTTCCACGGAGGTTCTTGTACTTACGTGTGTACTCAGCTTACCTTCATCGCCAGCAGACTCTATACGTGTCATATAGGATAG
>TARA_B100001113_G_scaffold98427_1_pt1 | contig 28220 bp, 2 predicted proteins | sample TARA_B100001113 | Tara Oceans TARA_B100001113 (sample SAMEA2622402) | marine metagenome | biome: marine biome (ENVO:00000447); feature: deep chlorophyll maximum layer (ENVO:xxxxxxxx); material: "saline water (ENVO:00002010), including plankton (ENVO:xxxxxxxx)" | depth 50 m | reverse complement strand
ATTAATAACTTTTTGCAATATCTTGATATTGACAAACTGGATATTAACATCTTAGGTGGTGCAACTAAAGTTGTAGAAGCAATTACAGAAGATAGTCAAGAAATCGTTGTTGAGAGTGTTGATAATTTTTTAGATACAAATGGTTCTATTTTAATTGGTGATGAAGTAATTTACTATGAATCAAGTACAGCAGCACCAAATATTGCACTAAGTCCTGGTATTTCTTATGATCAAGTAAAACTAAAGTGGACTGGACTTGCTCAAATCATTGATTTGTTTGATGGAGTACGAGTTCGATTCCCTCTTACTTCTCAATCGTCTCCAATTGCTGCTCCTACTCCCCAACACTTGATTGTTAGTCTTTATGGAGAAGTTTTAATTCCTGATGTTGATTATGACGTTGATGGAACTGATATTGTCTTTACAACTGCTCCAAGAACTAGAGTTACTGGAGATGACAGTATCAATACCTATATTACATTCTTAAGTGGTTTTATTGAAAACAGTATTATTAATATTGATGATATTTCGGCAACTTTCGGAGATGGTAAGACTGAATTCAAACTAACAAGTGGGGGTAATAAGTATGAACCTGTTGCAGATGAGTATATTTTAGCAGTTTACGATAATAAACTCCTTATACCAAAAGTAGACTTTTTCATTGATGGTGATTTGTTCATTTTTAATGAAGCACCTTTAAATGGAAGAATTCTATCATTATATTCTATTGAAGCACCTATTCCTACATTTGGTTCTGCTGCAGTAGGATATGCACGTGTTAATAATGATGGTGAACTTACATCTATTAGTATTAGTAAAACTGGAAGTGGATATGAGTATACTTATCCACCAAGAGTTTCTATAAATCACCCAGAAGGTTCTGGTGCTTCAGCAAATGCTCTGGTTAATGGTATTAAGGAAGCAATTTTACTTGATGGTGGAAAGGGATACAGTGATACAAACCCTCCTACTGTTATTGTACAAAATCCAGTTAATGTTGATGCTGAATTGCCTAAATTAACGGCAACTGTTACTAACGGTGCTGTTTCTAACATTGAAATTGAAAATTCTGGTAGTGGATATACATTTGTTCCTAGAGTTACGTTTAAACAACCAGGCGGAGCAAAAATTGGAACAGCTACGCTTACAGGAGGGTCTCTTTCTGGAACTATTGAAGTATTAGAAGGTGGTCAGGGATATTCAACTGTACCAGAGGTATATGTTGATGAACCAACAGGACAAGATCCTGTAAAAGCTACTTTGAAAGCAATTGTTACTGATGGAGTTGTTACTGCTATTAATATCATCAATAATGGACAAGGATATGAAACAACACCTAGAGTAGCAATTATCGATCCTACTGGTGCTCAAGTATTACAAACTCTTGTTGACTCTGATGGTAGAGTTGTTTCAGTTGAATTGTTAGATGGTGGTAGTGGATACGATGATGTGCCATCTGTCTACATTGTTGATACTGCAGAAGATGGTGGAACTGGTGCTACAGCAACAGCAAGTGTTTTTAACGGTAAAATTACTGATATTAACATTTCCAATTTTGGATCAGGATATTCTTCTTCAAATCCTCCTCAGGTTATTATCCAAAATCCTCCAGAAGCAAGATCTTCTGTACAAATTGGATTAAATGAAGTTACTGGTTTTTCAGTCTCTAAAAAAGGAAAAAATTACACTAAAGCAAAATTTGAGGGTTGTGCAAGGGCAGTTAGTGGTATTGTTGAATATACCTCAAATGGAAACGCAGTATTTTCAAATAATACTAGAGCATCTGTAGCAGAAGAGGATGCTAATGTAAAATGTCTTGATTCTTTGTTTGTTAAGAGACTTTTAGATAAGTATACAGAACAATTCCTACCTGATGTTCCTGAACTTGATTTTACTAAGATTGATGTAAGAAATGCTATTAAATCTGTAAAAGATTTTTATTCTACAAAAGGAACTTCATTTAGTATCGCATATTTGTTTAAATTGCTGTATGGTGAGCAAGTAACAGTTTCTTATCCAAAAGATCAAATTACTAAACCATCTGCAGCAACTTGGTCTATTGATACTATTCTTAGAGCAACTCTTGTTAGTGGAGATCCTACAAATATTAAAGATGGTCTCTTAACTCAGGAAGAAAGTATTGCAGACCCAAATATTAGGGCAGCAAGTGCTTTAATTGAAAATTACATTTCTATTAAGACTTCTGATGTTGAATTATTCGAACTTGTTTTATCTGAAGAAACTATTGATGGTTCTTTCGTAGTACCATATAAAACAAAACTTGCTGAACCTTTAGATACAACTAATAGTATTATTACTGTAGACTCTACAATTGGTTGGCCAGAAAGAAACGGTGAATTTATTATTGGTGGTACAGAACTTATTCAATATAAGGAAAAATCATTAAACCAGTTTATTGAGTGTACACGTTCTGTAAATGGGACTGTAGAAGATTGGGATTCTGCAACTGAAATTACTTCCAACCTTCAAGTATTCGTTAATAAAGGAACTGCACAAGAAGTTGTTTTAAATATTGTTGGTATTGTTGATGCACAAGAAACTGTTCTTACTGATACTGGATCTTACTACCTAAAAGGAGATAAACTCTCTGTATCTAAACTTGGTGGTAGTTCTGACAAACCAGAATTGCAAACTTGGTTATATAACGTCAAAAAACTCTTAACTGTCAATAGTATCACCTTTGGTGGTATTGATAATAAATTTGCAACAGTTACCTGTGCTAATAACCATGGTTTGTTGGTTGGAGATCAGGTTACTGTATATGGTGCAAACCCAATCATCTATAACGGAACTTTCTTAGTAACATCTAGAGATAGTACTACAGTATTCCAATACGAACTTCCACAAACAGCAGAAGTAGTACCTCAAGGAAATATTCTTGTATCTGTTGACCTTAATAAAGGTAAGTCTGATAATAGTGCTGTATTTAACTCTATCGGACCATATACAACAAATATCCAAAACTCATTCTTTGATGACAATTACGTTTATGTTGCTTCTACTGGTATTCCCAACTATAAAATCGGTCCTTTTCCAGGATCAGCACTTTTACCTGGTAACCAACGTAAATTAAACAGATTCCCATTACAACCTTCAACTATTTCAATTAAGGACTCAATTATTCCTGGTCCTATTGGAACTTGGATTAATGGTACGTCTGTTTGGTCTTACAAGTCTAGTATTAGGAAAACTTTTGGTCCTGTTACATCAATCAACATTACTAATGCTGGTTCTGACTATGATGCTGCATCTCCTCCAAATATCACCATTTCTGGAGGTGGAGGAGAAGGAGCAACTGGTGCCGTAACTGTTAATGGATCTATTACAGAAATAAGTGTAGATTCTGGTGGTTCTGGATATACTTCATCTCCATTGATTTCAATTGTTGGTGGTAATGGATCTGGTGCATCAGCAACTGCTATTGTAACTAAAGGAGTGGTTTCTAGTATTCTTGTAAACAACGGCGGTACTGGATATACATCTAAACCAAGTATTACTGTTGTTGGTGGCGGTGGAACTGGTGCTACAGCAACTGCTTCTGTTCGTGGTCCTATTCAATCAATCGCTGTTACTAATGGTGGTGATTCTTATACAACTAAACCTAGTGTTGTACTAAGTTCTGGTACTGGTGCCGTTGCTCAGGCAATTGTTAATAACGGTCGAATCATCTCTATTGCTATTATTTCTGCAGGTACTGGATACACCACTGCACCAGAAGTAACTATTCAAGGTGATGGTTTTGGTGCTGTTGCAAAAGCAACTATTGATACTGATGGTGAGAATGCTGGAAGAGTAACAAATATTGAAATTCTTAATCGTGGTATTAACTATGTTCAAGGAACGACCATAATCAATCTTACCTCTGCTGGTTCTAATGCAACCTTTGAACCTACTGTATTTGAATGGACTTATAACTTACAAGAGACTACAACTGTTGATACTGCAAAAGGTTCAGTATTTGCTGGATTTAATAACCAATATGGTGGTGAATACGCTCACATTTCCAATCCTCAGAGATTAAGATACATTCTTGGTGATAATTTATTTGAAAGTATTACTGGTGCTATCTTAGAACAAGATTCACAATTAGAGCACTCTCCTATTATTGGTTGGGCATTTGATGGTAATCCAATTTATGGTCCTTATGGATACAATGATCCTACAGATCAATCATCAAATATCGTACGTTTGAACACTTCTTATAGACTTAAGGAAAATTTAGTTTATAACGAGATTTCTAATCCAACTCCAGTTAGACAATCTGGTCCTCTACTCTCTGATGAGGCAGCTGGTAGATTTATTGAAGACTATGAGTATTCTTTCGGATTAGGAGATCTTGATCAGTATAATGGTCGTTTCTGTAAAACTCCAGATTTCCCTGAAGGTAGGTATTGTTACTTTATTACTATTGATACTACTGAAGCGGGTAATGCAGTATTCCCTTATGTTCTTGGTCCTAGTTTCAATTCTATTGCAGATCCTTGGAATTTAAACAAAGACGCAGTTCAACAAAATATTCCCTCTGGTGTTGTTAGATATCGTGATCCTTACGAAAATGTTGACATTGACGTTGATAGAGCACCAAATGCTTCTACAAATGCATTGTCTCTTGAAAATGGAGATATTCTGTTATTTGAAGTAGAAGACGAAAACAGAGATGGTGTTATTGACGAGGAAGAAGCAAATGATCCTGATCAAATTTTTGAAGAATCACCATTACAGTTATTTGATTACTTCCCATCAGTAAGATTTGATTCTAAAGTTGATATTGAAGTTGAAACAACCACTAAATTTGAAGATGCTTCTGTTAATGGATTCATCATTGAAGATTCTGGTCAAAATTATCAGGTTGATGATATTCTTGTTTTTGATAATGAAAATACTGATGGAACAGGCGTATCTGCTAGAATTTCAAAGATTAAAGGTGAAAGTATTAGTTCATTTACTTTTGAAACTGAAGGTGATGACTTTATCGGTAAAATTACTACAAGTACACCACATAACGTTGTTGCTGGTGATCAAGTATTTGTCTCTTACAATCCAATCATGGATGAGACAAATAAAAAGTATTTTGTCAGACAATTTAAAGGTATTGAAGAAATTGTTGTTAATCAATCTGGATCTGGATATGATTCTGAGATTCCACCAACAATTGTTATTGATGGAGATGGTCAATCTGCAGAACTTAGTGCAACTGTAAGTTCTACAGGATCGATTAGTGGTGTTAACATTATAAACTCAGGAGTTGACTACACTAAAGATCCTAGAGTTATTTTAAGTCATCCTCAAATCTTTAAAAAGGCAGATTACTATGTTGCGTTGATTAAAAATGAAGATTACGTCAAAGTTAATGATGTTTTTGTAAATGAAGAGAAGGATGTATTTTTCTGTGGTAAAACTCTTGATGTGAATGGTAATGAAGTTGCATTCATATCAAAATTCTCAGAACTTGGTGTAAAAGAGTGGGAGGAAACATTAGAAAGTCAAGATGGTGAAACATATACCGAATTTATTAAACTTGACGTTAGTGGAGATATTATTTGGGTAGTTGGTCATAATAAACCAAATTCTTCAATTCTTACTGCTTACAACCCAGATGTTATCTTAGTAAAATACACTCAGGCTATTGATGGACTAAGTGCAACTCTTAATTTCCAAAAAGGTTATTCAGGTATTTCTGGTTCTACTAGAGCAGACCATGTTACTACAGTCAAAAAATATTCTGATTCTCGTTACATTATCGGTGGATTTACTAATACTAATTCCTCTAATCCACAAGACGCTTTTATTGCTTCTATTGATGCTGCAGGTTCCTTTGCTGCTAAAAGAAAATTAGCATCTGCTTCTGGATCTGAAAAAATCACTGATTTGATTGTTTTAGATGATGCGGTATATTTTATTATGGAAACTGCTACTACTGATGGAAATGCAGATAGTAGATTGGCGTTTGGTAAGGTTCTTATCGGAACTTCTCAAATTACTGTTGAATGGATTAAAGAAATCAACAATACTGCATATTCATTTAGAAATACCAGTTTAGCAGTTGATGAATTTAACGAATTTTATGTTACTGCTACGTTAGCACTTAAGACTGACAATAATACTAAAGATAGTTTCTGGGTTGGTAAATTCGATATTTCTGGAGATTTACTTTGGAATTACAGATATGTAGTTCCTACAGGAAACTCTATTGAACTTGCAACTAGATCTACAATTGATATCTTTGGTGATCTAAACCTTGCTTATACTAGAATTGATAGTACCAATGGATATAGAACAGTTGACAATGCTAAAATTGGATATGATGGTAAGTTAAAGAAACATACAAATACAGAATTTAATAAAAACAATATTGAGGGTATAACCGTTAATGCAATTACTGTAGATAATTCAGGTGATGTATATGCATTCGGTCAAACCTCTTGGAATAGAAATGAAGTTGTTTGTGAATTTGCATCAGATGCAACAGATACTACTGGACATTATACATTAACAACACTCAGTGCTACTGATTCTGTTAAGTACGAAGGTGGACTTGCTAAGATCTATGGTTATAATCCTGCAGGTTCTAATTCTTCTTGGGTTAACGGTGCAATTAAAATTCCTGCAGCACAATTAGAAGAAAAACTTGGTGATGACTGGACTCTTGAGTTCATGTTGTATAAGGATGCTGCAAACTCTCAAACACTCTCACAAACTCAACAAACTCTAGTTGGTATTGGAGATGTTACAGATGCCACTGGTGGTCTTTGGTTCTATTATGATGCTGGTGGAAGATTAGAGTTAGTTGTTACTAATAATAGCACTGCTATTAGTGCTGCTGGTGGTGCTCTTCAATCTACACAAACCACACTCTTTGCTGATGATACTTGGCAGTTTATTGGATTGAAGAAATCAGGTAATACCTTTACTGCTTATGTAAATGGTGTACAAATTCTTACTGGTACTATTAGTGACACGGATCTTGAGGATAAAGATCTTTATATTGGTAATATTCCTGGTTGGTCAGGTACTACAGGAGAATTTAGAAAGAATGAACAAGGTCAGTACTACGTAGATAATTTAGTAATTAAGAATAGGGCAATTACTCCTGATATGCCATCTGATGTTACTACAATTCCACCAGTAGCATCTTATGGATTAACATTTGCTTGGGCTGATACTGCATGGTTTGCAAGTTATACTAATCGTTATGATTACATTGATTATGTTGGTTTTGGTATTAAAACTGATAAAGACTCAGATTCTGATAGATTAGGTGATAAAGGAGTTCAAGTAAACACAAATGTAGGTTTTGCTAGAACTGCTATTACACCAGTAACAGGAATAAGTTTAACTGCTTCTAATACTGGATTTGCTTTAGGTGGAGGTGGATTACAAGCACTTGATTTTGAAGATGCTACAACCATTATGATTGTAAATCCGACTGATACCTCTGTAACGTATAGTCGTGATATTTGGAGTGCTAGAACTGCAACTGTTCCTTCTCCTGGTTCTAAGAAACTTTCAATTGATGCGAAAGTGAAAAATCGTTATTATATGAAGACTACTTCAACATCGAAGATTGATAACGTTCAAGAACTTACAATTAATCAAGATTTTAATATTACTATTGGATCAAAATTAGTATTGAACAATTCTTCTGGAAGTTTTATTAATAGTGGATATGTTCTTAGTGTTGATAAAACCAATAAGAAGGTTTATCTTGCTGTTAATAATAATGACTGGTCTAATGATTTAAATACTGGTTTATTATCTACAACTAGATTTGATGAGCAAGATACATTTGGTATTACTGGTCCTTTTGTTTCAGATGAAAATATAATTTCAGAATACAATTTCTTAAATGTTATTAACACTACTCCTGGAACATTTGATATTGATTTAAATGATTGGAACTTAGACAGAACTGCAAGCACTGGCAGTGGTAATCTTGATGATTTTGCTAAGTTCAAACCCTTTGCTGCAGATGTTTATAGTGTTAGGATTGATGAAATTTCTGGTTCTTCATCCTTTATTACTGGATCTGTTGTTCAGATTACAGCAAGTGATATTACATTCAATACTGCTAAAACAACAGCACAGATTACCAATCTAACTGGAGTTACTAAGATTACTCTTATTGCTAATCTAGATAAACTTTTACAAGCAACAGCAGTTGCTAATACTGATCAAGTATATGTAATTACTGGAAATAGACATTACTTGTCTGTTGGTGATAATATTTTTGTTGATGGAAATCCAACCCGAACTGACGGTGGTACTGCATATGATGAATATGATGGTTCATTTACAGTTGAGACAGTTGTAAGTAATAGAGAATTTACCTATAAGTTAGATTCTGTTGCGATAACTTCTCCTGCAGATACTCCTGCAAATGTTAATATTTTTGTCAAGTCTCCTGTCTTGAAAATGTACTATGGTCATCAATATCAGTTTGATCTAAGTCATTCTTCGATGGTTGGTGCAAATATTTCATTCTCTAAGGATAATCTGTACAAACTTGAATATTCTTTCAACTCTATTGAAAGAATTGGAACACCTGGAATTACAGGAGAGAATCAAGCAGCACCGACAGTTAAATTAAAAATTGATCAAGATATTGTTACTAATATTTCATACTACTTTGATCCATCTAGAACTGGAGATGAATCTCCTATTGATCCAAATAGTTACTTAGATATTGTTGATTCTCCATATGTCGGAACATTTACAGTTAGTGAAGTTGATGGTGCAACTATTACTACAGGTGCAACAATTATTAAGTTCCCTCTAATTAACGAACCAGAGGGTAATGCAAATGTTAATAGAGCAACCTATACAACAAGTTCCAAAAAAGCAGTTGGTAGTATTGGTGATATTAGACTCATTAACACTGGTGGATTCTATGCTAAATTACCAGTTGTAACAGGTATTCAATCTTCCAGAAAAATTGAAAGAGTTCAAATTAATGAACCAGGAACTGAATATGCTGTTGGAACTTATAATAGTATTCCTATTGGTGGAGATGGTGAAGGTGGTTTAGTTAGTATTGTTGTTGCAGATGGAACTAATGATGAGGGAGATACTATTCCTGGTCAAATTCAATCTGTAACTATTACTTCTCCAGGTAAAGGATATACTACGGCAAATATTGATATTGAGTCAATTGATGGTATTCTTGGACCTGGATTAGCAGGTTCTGGTGCTGAGATAGATGTTGTTATTCCTCCATTTGGAACTGGTGCAGTAGTATTTGCTAAAGGTACTAATGTTGGTAAAATTAAGAAACTTAAGAATAATAACTTTGGATATGACTATCCACATGATTACACATTACGTCCTGAAATTACATTCCCAATTAATGCTCAGTTAACTTCTACCAGTATTCTGGATAGTATAACTGTTAATGATCCTGGTTCTGGATACTCTCAAGCACCCGCAGTAGTTATTACTGGCGGTGGTGGTTCTGGTGCTATTGCAGAAGCAGCAATTAGAAATGGAAGAATCGAACAAATTTTCATTAAAGATCCTGGTGCTGGTTATTCATCTGCTCCTGTAGTATCTCTAAGATCTTCATTCAACTATGTTGTAAACCTTGACTTAGGATTGTTACAGTTTGCTTTCCCACATGGTATTCAAAATGGTGCTGAAGTTAGTTTGAATGTTGTTGATACTGGTCAAGGAATTGAATTCCCACTAGCATCTGGTGCTATTGGTAGATTGAATGGTAATACAACTTATTACGCAATTGCTGGTACAGCAAACTCACTTGAGAGCGATCAGTTAAAACTTGCGATTACTAAAGCAAACGCTGATTTAGGTGATGCTATTACATTTGCTAATGCTGGAGAAGGAAGACAACAAGTATTAACAGAATCTTTTGGTGCTGAAGCTACAGCAAATGTAATTACTTCCACTTTCTTAGAAGGTGAACTTGTATATCAAGGTGACTCACTTGCAAATGCAACTGCAACTGGTTATGTTTCTACCAACGAAGGTTGGCAAGTAGGACCAAGAATTCTTAAGATTGTTGATTACGTAGGAACTTTCTCACAAGGTCAAAGCGTTACTGGTGCTATTTCTAAGTCATCTGGTGTAATTAGTGATCTGAAGATTGCTAAGGGTGTTTTGGAAGTTGGACCTATTACTAAAACAACAGGTCAATTTATTGATGATGTTGGTAAACCATCTGAAATCATTCAGAAGATTCAAGACTCCTACTATTATCAGGACTTCTCTTATGCTGTTAAGTCTTCTGTATCCATCGATGATTGGAAAGATATTCTTATTAAGAATGTTCACCCTGCATCGTTCAAGGTATTTGGTGAACTGAATATTGATGAATATGGATATACTGCTAATAAAGAGATTGATTTTGAACTTACTAAATCTGTTGAACTTGCTAGAGATGCAACAGTTCCTAATATTCAGAGTTTTGCTCTTGCAGAACCTATTTACAGTGAGTTTAACAATACAGAAGTTCTTTTCCGTCAGAAACGTCTTACTTCTTCAGAGAATATTCTAACTTCTGTTGTTCAAAGACTTGATAATATATCACAACTTTTTGATGGTGAGAGAACACAATTCCCAATTACAGTTAATGGTGAAAATGTAATTGCTAATGCAAACCAACTTCTAATTGTTCTTAATGGTGTTGCACAAACTCCAGATACTGCTTTTGAGGTGCAAGGAGATTCTATTGTATTTGCTGAACCACCTCAACCTCCAGCAAGTGTTAAGTATGTCAATGTTGTTATCAATCAAGTGTCAACTAAGACACTTAGATTCCCTCCTAACAGTGGTATCTTCCCAAGTATCGGAAATGAGTTGGTTGGTGTTTCTTCTACAGCAAGATTGACCGTAACTTCTGTTTCTGGTGATACTATTACTGGTTTTGTTACACAAGGAACATTCCTTCTTAGTGAACAATGTCAAGTTAGTGCTACTGGATTCTCTGGAGCACTTTTAGAAATTACAGATGTTACCAGTAATGGTTTATTTGGATTCAATGAAACTGTTTCTAACCTTACTGGTGATACAGCAATCGTTGAGTCTATCAACCTTGAAACTGGTCAAGAAACTCCTATTGCTGATCTTCGTTATAGTATTGGTGCTGCATCAACAAGTATTGAAGTTGTATCTTCCTCTTCAGAAACAGATGCTCCAGTAACTGCAGGTACATTTACTATTGGTGAAAATTATCAACTTGCTTCTGAAATTTTCAGAGTTGATTCTGTATCAAATGGAACTGAGTCTACTACTCTTATTGTAACTAGAGGTTTACTTGGTACAGCAGCAATTTCTCATCAAGAAGATACTCCTCTGTATTCTACTGAAATTGAAGTAACTAATAATCTAACACTTAGCAAGACAACTGGTACATATCAATCAACACCTGGTCTTTATGACATTCAGACTGGTGACACTATTATTGGTGCTAAGTCTGGTGTTGTTGCTCTTGTTACAGCAACCAGTGCATATCAAGATCCAGAAACTTTAGAGTTTATTGAACAGGTTAATATATCTGCTGGTTCTTCTTTCTTTGGTCTTCTCTTTAACAGATTGACTTCAGTCACATATCCTAATATTATTCTTGATGATATCTCTAAATCTCAAGTAAGTATTGTTGACTTTGATGATAATCTTAGTGCATTTGATTCTAAGTTCCCTGCTAATGAGTCAATCAGCAACAACATTCTAACTTATGATAGTTCAAACAATCATACTTATGTTGGTGGAACATCGACTAATGCTCTTACCTTTAACGATAGCAGCACAAAAGATGTAACTGATGCAACCTACAATAATGAGACTGGTGTCTTAGTATTAACAATTGGGTCTCATAGTTATACAACTTCAAATACAGTCACTATTGGTGTAGATAAACTAGCATTTACTTGTGACTTAGATAATAATTCTACTGTTCATTACTATCCTCGTGAAGGAGATCCAGCATATAACACTGCATTAGCAATTACTGCTGTATCTGCAACAACAATTACAGTTAATGTAGGTGTTGGTGGTGCCTTTGTTGACAACGAGTTTATTCGTAACTATAGAATTCGTTATGGAAGTAATAGTGGAGAATTTGCTGTAGGAGAAAACTTTAGAGTTAAGAAACTTACTCTTACTGATGATGTTGGAGAGGGATTCTTCTCTCAAGGTCAAATTATTAGAACTGAAGATACTAAAGCAGAAATTGTTGGATACAGTCAAGCAAGAAAAACAATTTACCTTGGTAAGATTGGTAGAACTCAATCTACTGGTCAAGATTTCCATCAAGCAACATTTGTTGCTGGTGCTGAATTAAATACTCATCATGCTAAATTTGGTAGTGCATGCCTAGGACTTTCTGCTGGTACATCAGCACATACTTTTGTAAGCGGTGTTACTAATGCAATTGTTGCTAGTAACGGTGCTACAGGATCATTTACTGCTGCTACAGGAACTACATATAATCCATTTACAGGTGATATGGTACTAGAAATTGGTACTCATACTCTTACCACCTCAAATAAAGTAACTATCGCTAATGATGGTGTTGTATTTACCTGTGCTCAAGATGGCAACAATTCTAACAAGGCATATCCTCGTGCAACAGATCCCGCTTCTGGCACTGCTCTTACTATCACTGCAGTAACTGGAACTACAATTACTGTAAATGTTGGCGTAGTTCCTATTGATGAATATCTAACAATTCCAACTTCTAGTGAATTTGGATTTGCTACTGGAGACTTTACTGTTGAAACTTGGATTAAACTTAACAGTGTTGCTTCTGGTAATAAGACCATCTTTGATATGAGATCTGGTGCAACTGAACTTGCTCCTTATTTGTATATTGATGGTGCTAATATTAAGTATTACAATAATGGTTCTGTTACTATTACTGGTACAACAAACCTTGTAATTGATACTTGGTATCATGTTGCTCTTACTAGAACTGGAACCAGTACTAAAATATTCTTAGATGGTTCTCAAGAAGGTGGTACATACTCTGATAGTAGTAACTATGGTTCTACAAATCCAATTAGAATCGGTGCTGACTGGGATGGTTCTGAAGTCGTAACTGGATACTTTGATAATTTCAGAGTTTCTAATAACGCTCGTTACACCACAACATTTGTAGCACCTAAAGGTATGTTCCATGGTGATACAAATACTAAATTACTTCTTCACTTTGATGGTACTAATGGTCAAAAATACACTGCAGATTGGTCTGGTGGAGAATCCTTTACTGATGGTGAAGAGTTTAACAATAGTGCAATAACTGAAACTAATAGACAGTATGGTGGACTCCATAAGTTTGTAAGTGCTACTGCTAATGCAGTTGAATCAGGTGGAAACTACGGTCACACATTTGTTTCTGCTGTAACTAATGGTGTTACATCAAATGTTGGTAATTTGCCAAATCCTGTAACAAACGCAGCATACACACCCAACACAGGTAATCTTGTTATTACATCTGATGCTCATAATTTATCAACTTCGAATACAATCACGATTGCTGATAATGCATTGACCTTCAAGTGTGCTATGGATGGCAATACTACACATCATCCATATCCTAGACCTGGTGATCCTGCATCAGGACAAACTCTTGCTATTACTGCAGTAACTACAAATACCTTTACAGTTAATGTTGGAACATCTCCACTTGTAGCATTTAATGTTACTGATGCTACGTATGATGCTAATACAGGTGTATTAGTTCTAACTATTGGTTCTCATTCATTACCAATAGGAAAGAGTATTAGAATTGCTGCTAACTCACTAACATTCAGTTGTGATAAGGATAATTTTGCTACAGAGCATTCATATCCACGTTCTACTGATCCAGCGTTTAACAATGCATTGAGAGTAAACGCAACAACAGCAACAACTATTTCAGTTAATGTTGGAACAGTTAAAGGTGCTAAACCCATCATAACTGGTGGAGTTCATACATTCGTAAGTGGAACTACTGGAGGTATTACTCCTAATTCTGGTAGTGCTGTGACAGCAGGATCTGGAACAACATACAACGCTCTTACTGGAGATCTTGTATTAGAAATTGGTTCTCATAGTTTGACTACAAGCAATACTGTTCAGATCGCTACTGGTGCTGTTACATTTACTTGTGACAAAGATGGTCATTCAACCAACCATTCATACCCAAGAGCATCTGATCCTGTAGCTGGAACAAATATTGCTATAACTGCTGTAACTGCTACAACCATTACAGTTAATGTTGGTGCAGTTGAAGGTCAGTTACCATCCTTCGTTGGTGGTGGAGTTCATAATTTTGTAAGTGGTGTTACTAATGCCCTTACTGCAAGTAATGGTGCTAGTGGAAACTTTACTGCTGCATCTGGCACACTTTATGACTATGCAACGGGAGATCTTATCTTAGAAATTGGTTCTCATAGTTTGACTACAAGTAATAGAATTACTATTGCTGATAACGGACTTACCTTTACTTGTGATGCTGATAATCATACATCTTATCACACCTATCCAAGATCTACTGATCCTATATCTGGAAAAGCATTATCTATCAACGCTGTAACTGCTACAACAATTACTGTTCGTGTTGGTGTTGCTGCTAAAACAACTGAATATAAAACTCACAGATATTATGATGCTGCAAACTCAGTAGAGAAAAATATCGATCTTATTGCTGAAGAAGGAAACCATGCCGCAGTTCAGGCATCTCCATTCCAATTTGATGCACTACAGTCTCCAACAACATTAACACAATCTTCAATTACAAACGATTCATATTATGGTGGTGCAGTTGCAGTTTCTAATGATGGAACTACTGATAGGATTGTAATTGGTGCTCCAAGATACAACAATTACACTGGTAGAGCATATGTATATAACCTTAACGGTGGTGGTGAAGTAGTCATCAACGCATCAGATGCTGCTGCAAATGATCAGTTTGGATATTCTGTTGCTACAAATGGAAACAAAGTTGTAGTTGGTGCTCCATTTACTGATGATGGTGGAAGTGATTCTGGTTGCGTATACGTTTACAACGTTGATGGTACAGGTGAAGCAAAGATTGTTGCTTCTGATGATGCAACTTTGGATTACTTCGGTTGGTCTGTTGCAATGACAGATACCTACATCTTTGTTGGTGCACCTGGAGATACTTCAAAACGTGGATCTGTTTATCGTTATGATTTAAATGGTGCTAATGAAACCAAGATTGAACCTAGTGATGGTTCTACTGGAGATCAGTTTGGAATGAGTATTGCTGTTGGTAGCAATAGACTTGTAGTTGGTTCTATGAAAGAAGATACAATTGCACAAGATGCTGGTGCAGTTTATGTTTATAATTTAGATGGAACTAATGAAGTTAAGATTACTGATTCTGCTGTAAACGCCACTGATAACTTTGGTAGTGCAGTTGCCGTTGGTGAAAACAAGGTTGTTGTTGGATGTGCTGGATACGATGGTAATACAGGTAACACAGCTAACGCTGGAGCAGTATTCGTTTATAATTTAGATGGAACTGGAGGATTTAAAATTGAAGCATCTGATATTGGTTCTGTAGATAACTTTGGTGCTGCAGTAGCAGTTGCTCAAGGAAAGATTTTTGCTGCATCTCCATACTGGGATGCTGGTGCGATTCAAAACTCTGGTCAACTTTATGCATTTGATCTTGATGGTACAAATGAAGAAAGTTTGGTCATGGCACCTGCAGTTGCATTTGATAATCCTGGTTTCAATAATGCATTAGCTGTTGGTTCTAACAAAATTATACTTGGTGCTCAATTTGCTGATCCTTCAAATTACTCTTCTGCTGGTGCTGCATACTTATGGAGTTATACACAAGAATTAACTTCTATTAGTTTCACCTCCACATATAAGACAATTTTAGAAGCATTAGTCCAAGATATGCGTAATGGTAGCAACAGTCATGTTTGGGATGCATCTGCTGCTCTTGTAGATAGAAGTGGTGCTAGTGTCAGTGGTATTGTTGGTTACACAACAACCGATGATAACTCATTATTAACTGGTTTACAAACAGTTCAAGGTTTAATGAGTTCTATTGTAAATTATATTCCTATTACTGTTGCGGGTAGTCATGGGTTGAGTCAATTTACTGATGCAACTGTTACCGATCAATCTTATCAGACACTTACAACGTTGACTGCTGATGCAGGTACGACTTACAATTCTACTACAGGTGAGTTAGTAATTACATCTAATAGTCATGGACTTACAACTCATAGTTTAATTAGGATCGATGAAGAATCATTAGTATTCACATGCGATAAAGATAATAATGAAACTACACACGCATATCCTCGTAAGAACAAAGATCCATTCTACAATAAAGTTTTAAAAGTTACTGCAGTAACAACAAATACATTTACTGTAAATGTGGGTGCATCTCCTGTTGGTGATAGGTATGCTCATACCTATAATAGTTCTACTCCAAACGGCATTCTTGTTCTTAACTACACTAAGTTGGGATGTGCAGATGTTGTATCTACAGTTAATAATCTTTTAGATATTGTAGAAGATACTATTAGTGAAGCAATTGGTACAACTTCTAATGATCAAAATGCTGATCACCTTGCTGTAGTTTCTAGAATTACTCCAGCAATTGAATTCGTTGGTGCGACTGTTGATGCTTTCTTAGAGGGAGAATTTGTCGGAACATATCATGATGGTACTAACGATTATGTTTATACTAATCTTCTTGGTAATAAAGATGAATATAGATTCCGTGATGCAGCAAGATTAATAAGAGAGAATAGTTCTGTTATTGTTGACAAAGCATCTGCTGATATGCTTGCAAGATATCCAGATCTTATCTTGGAAATGCCTAGAAACTCTGGCGGTAATGATGCTGGAACTGAACGTTGTAAAACTGACCTAGGAATCATTGTTGGAGAAATTGCAAAAGATATTGAATTTGGTGGTAATGCAAACACAGTTACTGCTGCTAAGTTCTATCTAAACACTAATAATGAGATTCTACACGTTAGACTTCAAGTATGGCAATCTGTATTTGCACATGAAAGATTAGGTTTCTACATGAAGCAAGCGATTACTGGTGATCTTGATTATACTAATACTAATAATATTATTACTGGTGATTGGGGAATCACTAATGATCCAGGTGGATGTGCAAATGTTAAGAGTGCGATTGATAATTTAATTGCAACTATCAATGATATAATCGCTCCAACTAATAATGATTTTAATATTGCTGCTGATAGATTATATTTCAATAGAAAATATATTGCTGAAGAAATCGTAGGACGCAACAGTGGTAGTCAGAACGGATTACTTGGTGCAGAATTGAGATATACAGTTGATAATGGTACTTTCTCTGCACTAACTTACGACCGTTCCACATACACAACTTACATTAAAGACTTCATCATTGCGATGATTTCTGATCTTCAAACTGGTGGTGATAATAGTACGATCACTCAAATGCAAAAATTCTTATCTAATGATCTTAGAATTTCTGATGATATCGATACTCAATTATTTGCTTTCTACTTTGCTCATGAGCAAATTAAGATGCTTGCTGAAAAAGCAATCAGAAATTTATTATACAGTGCAGGATCTAGTGTAACTGGAGATCAATATGCTGCTCTTCATACAAATGATTCAGCATATAGAGATACTGAAACTCCAACAGACATTACTAAAGTAGCATTTAGAATGAGAAAACTTGTTGAGATTGCTCTAGAAACAATTGCTCCTGGTGATGTTGAGGCACGTAGTGCAATTAAGAATATCCTCTTTAATGAAAATTACTATAAAGCAGAAATTGCTTCTACTGTAAATAATCAGTTTGGAACAAATTCTTGGCAGTATGATTCCTTTATTACTGATACTGTTAATAATTTACAGTATGACTTGTTTACAACAGATACTGGAGACACAAGAACTGCATATACTATAACTCTTGAATCCTTCTCTGGAACTTTTGTTGTAGGTAATACCATAACAGATGGTACAAATACTGCAGAAATTCTATACGTTTCTTCTCCAATTTTAATTATTGGTGCTATAACTGGAAGTGTATATGGTGATGGTGCTAGTCTTACATCTAATGGTGCTACAGGAACAGTTGCTGTTGACGGTGTTTCTCCAGCACATGAGTGGTATAACAATATTAGTAATATTAAAACCATTGAAAGTGCTACTGCAATTTCTTCTCTAATTGAAGGTTCTATTAGTAACACTAACTTATGGACTTTACCAGAACAATTTGATCAAAATTGGTCTAAGACTTTAGTAAATGTTACTGCAAATACAGGCATTTCTCCAGATGCTACAACTACCTCCGATAAAGTATCGGTAACTGAAACAACTGGTGAACATTTTATTGAAAGAACTTATGCTCTAAGTTCCTTTGATACCTTTGACAGTGGAGCAACTACATTTGATAGCACTAATGAAACATTTGACACTGGTGCTACTAATGCTACTCAAACATTTACATCATCTATGTTTGTTAAAGCATCTGAATATAATAATGTTCAATTCCAAGTTCTTTTGGATAGTGGAACTGTAAATGCTAAATTTAAAGTTGATTTAAACACAGGAACATTAGGATCTCTATTTGTTCAACCTGGTCTTAATGTTATTGATCATGGTGCGATTCCATTTGGTAATGGATGGTATAGATTATACATTACTGCTGAGTTTGGTTTTGGTTTCTCTAATCTTAAAAATAAACTTAATGTTCTAGATAACATCACGCAGGTTGATAACTTTACTGGAGTTTCCACAAATACTAAAGTTAGTCCTACTGGCACTCAACAAAATTCTTACTTTGGATATAATGGATCTATAGATGTTGGAAACGGTAAGGTTGTTATTGGTGGTTATAATGATAGTTCTTCTGGTTTCAATAATAATGGAACTGCTCGTGTCTTTGATGCAGATGGAACCAATGAAATTGAACTTGAATCTAACAATGCTAATGACAATCAGAAGTATGGTTATGATGTTGCGATTGGAAACAACAAGATTGCCGTTGGTGCTTATGGAACAACAGTAAATGGAGTTGCAAATGTTGGTTCTGCTTATCTTTATGATTTAGATGGATCTGGAGAACTTGAAATTGACATAACAGATGTTACTGGTGCTTCACTTGGTTCTGGTGGTCAATTCTTTGGTATGCAAGTTAGCATTGCTAACAGTCAACTTTTTGTTGGATGTCCTGAGTTTACTTCTAGTGGTGGTTCTAATCAAGGTGCTGTCTTTGTATTTGATTTCAATGGTAATTACGTAAGAACCATTACTGCATCAGATAAAGCATCTAACGATAACTTTGGAATGGCAATCGATACTGGTAACGGTAAATTGGTTGTTGGTGTACCAGGTGCTGGAAGCAATGGAAAGGTTTATGTCTATAACTTAGATGGAACTGGTGAAGTTATAATTACATCTTCTAATCCTGAAGGTGGTGGTCAAGGTGGTTTTGGTAATAAGGTTGCTGTTGGTGATAACAAGATTGTAGTTGGTTCTTATCTTGCAAATGGAAACGGAATCACAGGTTCTGGTAAGGCAAATATCTATGACCTTGATGGAACTAATGAAGTTGAACTGTATGCACCTGTTGGTAGACGTGCTTCAACCGATATGTACGGTAGTTCTGTTGCTGTTGATAATGGCAAGATTGCGATTGGAGCACAACAAGATGAAGATGCTGGTAATGAAAGAGGTATTGTTTACGTCTACGATCTTGATGGAACTAATGTGGTTGAGGAAACTGCTGTTGATGCACAGGATGGAGAATTTTTCGGTAGTGCAGTAGAATTGTTTGATGGAAAACTTTATGCTGCTGCATATGCAACAAGAAGAAACACAACTACAGGTGTTGGTGGTTTCTATATTATTGATGTCACTGGTGGTGCTGGTGTATTTGCTTGGGGTGCAAAACTTACAAATCAACTATTAGCAACATATATTGCTGTTAGTGGACAAGAGTTTTATGCTAACGCAGAGTTTAATATTAAGAAATTTGCTCTTGACTTAATGCAAGATCAAGTTGGTCGTGCGTTGAGCAATGAGTTGATAAGTCCTTCAACCAATGCTAGTTTCTCTAAGTTCTTTGATTCAACCTCTGCTACAAATTACAACGCAGATACTGTAAATTCATTTGTTAGAACTAGTATCGATATTATCAAGGAACAACTGAAGTCTAATATTTACTACACAACTATTAGTGAAAACAATGGATTGACTGTTGCAGTTAAAGACTTTGGTGAGCGTGATATTCCTGTTGGTATTAGTGGTGAAATTATTGGATCTGACTTTATATACTCTAATGATAGAGATCTCTATGCAGAAATTCAAACTGTAAGATTAAACGAAGCAAAAATTGCTAAAGTTTATAAGAGATTTAGGATTGATGGTAACATCACAGATGGTCCTTTTGTAATGAATGAAGTTGTTCAAAAATCAGGAGACTCTAGTGTTACTGGTGTAGTTTACGGATTTGCTACAGATGCAAACTTTAAGTATCTTGATGTTGCAATAACTGGTGGAACATTCTCAGTTCTTGATACCATTGTTGGTGCCACAAATAATACAACCGCACAAATTAGTGCTATTGAAGATCGCTTACATGTCATTGACATTAGAGGATCCTTTGAAACTGATATACCATTCAAAGGATATACTAGTGCTAACACCGCAAAACCAGTCGTCTTTGAAAATAATCAAGCAGCAGTAACAGATAACAGTGGTGGAGTACTAACTGTTGATACTGAAACTTTATTGGGTTCTCTTGAAGTCAATTCTGTTGTCTTCCCAGAATCTTCTAGAGAATATCTAGAAGTTACTAAGTACGAAGGTCTTGATCTTGAGGTTGGTCAAAAGGTTGCATCCATTGGACACAGACGTTTGACTGTTACTGTTGATTCTAACTTTAATACATTTGAACCTGGTAATAAATTATATCAAGTTAATGGTACTGCTCAGAATACATCAGTTTATGGATATATTACTGAAGTTGATCTTGCTAATAATTACATCTACTATGTTCCTGTTAATGGAACAATTAATAATGGTAACACAGTTGGAGATTATGGTTTAAGCGGAGTTACATTACAGGGATCTGCAACTATTAGTAATATACTTGAGGTTGATGGTGGTGCTGTAGGTTTAATACAAGATATTCGTGATGCTGGTCTTTATAAGAGATTATATCTCACTAACATCTCAGGAACATTTAGTGGAAGAGATGGTATTAGAGGTTCTTACGGTTATCGTTCTGCGATTGTTACTAGAGAAATTCTCAGAGCAAGAGTTAAACGTTTCTTCAAAGGATTTGATGGTACTCAAACCACGTTTGATCTATCCATTAATAATGGTACACAATATCTTCCAGATCCTGAAGGACATATGCTTATATTCATCAATGGTGTTCTTCAACCTCCTGGTGCTGCTAATTCTTATAACGCATTCTCCGATAAGATTCAGTTTACTGAACCACCTGATTTAGGATCTTCCTTTACTGGTTTCTATATTGGTAAACTAAGACAACTTGATGATATCTCATTTGAGTTTGATTCTTTACGTCAGTCATTTAACCTCAAGCGTGATGATATTTTCTATTCTCTTACGCTCACGGATGGTGTTCAGTCTAGTGTGATTAGACCTGAAAACAATATTATTGTTTCTATTAATGGTGTTCTTCAGGAACCTGGTGTTGGTTTTGAGATTGTTGGTTCTAGAATTATCTTCTCAGAAATACCTCGTTTTGGATCCACATTCGTTGCCTTCTCTTACGTTGGTTCTGAGGCAGACGTTGATGCTGATGTGGTTGTACCACCTGTTGAAGCGGGTGACTTTATTGATATTGAAGGTGAGGTAAGTGATCGTGAAGTTGCTGTTATTGAGTCTTCAAACTCATTAATTACATTCGATTATCTTGGATCTGTCTTTGGTCAAAATGCTGACGCAACAGCAGTATTAACCAATGGATTTATTGAGAGGGTTAGCGTCACTTCTGGTGGATCTGGATATACATCCAGACCTGTTGTCAGACTTGATTCTATCTCTGGATTTGATGGACAAGTTAAGGCACTTATTGGTGTTGCTGGTGTCACAGTTACTAATGGTGGAACTGGATATCAAAATCCAAATGTTGTTGTTGAAACAGAAGTTCCTGATGACTGGACTGCTCCAGACCTTTCCTTATATGGTGAAGAACTAATCGACCCTGAAGTAAACCCATAAATACTTAAAAATTGTAGCGAGTAATGGCTAAACAACCCCTAAACATTGGTACTACAGCTAATGACAATACAGGTGATACTTTAAGAAGTGGTGGTGATAAGATTAATGATAATTTTAATGAAGTGTATTCTGCCATTGGTAATGGAACTACTCTAGGTATTTCTCTTTCTAACCCCGCAGTGGGTCAGGTTTTGAGATACAATGGAAGTAGTTTTGCTCCTTCAAATTTTAATGCACTTACTTCTGCGTTAGATGTTTCTGGAAACTCTATTGTTTCCGCGTCAAATGGTGATATAACTCTCGTTCCAAACGGAACTGGTGATGTAAGGATTACTGCTGGATCTCAAACAACAATTTTTGATGGAACTTCTGGAAATGTTTCCGTAGCATCTACCATCTCTTATAAAAATGAATACACTGCATTGGGTAATGCTCCCACTGCCGCGTCTACACCTGGTTATTTCTTTACAGTTGATGGTGATGATAACCCATATGTAAATATGAACATCACTGCTGGTGGTGTTGGTGATACTAGAGTAAAACTTTTAACAGAATACTCAGGACTTGATTCTCTAACAGATGTTGATATTACAACTGTTGCACCCACTACCAACCAAGTATTGAAATGGAATGGAACTAATTTTGTTCCTGCTGATGATGTAGCTGGTGCTGGTCAATCTAATACCTTTGCATCTATTGTTGGTGATTCAGGCACCACTACTGCGAATAGTGTATCTGATACTCTCACTATTGCAGGTGGTACAAACATTACAACTGCAATTACTGGTGATACGTTAACTGTTAATTTTAGTGGATCGTTAACTACAACTTTCTCTGCATTAACCGATACCGATGTTACAGGAATTGTTCAGGGTGATTCTTTGTATTGGAATGGAACTAATTGGGTGGTTACCAAGAGTCCAATGACTTGGTGGGAACTTGGTGCAGATGGAGCAAGTCATTTTACATTTAATGGTCCTGGTTTCTCTTCTGCTACTAGTGATCCAACAATCTATGTTATGAGAGGTATGACGTACGCATTTGATAATAGTTCAAATGGTGGTACTCACCCATTTAGAATTCAAAGTACTCAAGGACTTTCTGGAACTGCTTATACTGCAGGTCAAAGTGGTAGCGGAACTAATGTTTTGTATTGGACAGTTCCTATGGATTCTCCAAATACTCTTTATTATCAATGCACCATTCATGCACTTATGAATGGCACTATCAACGTATTAATCTGATATAAATGACAAGAACTGTTCCTGGATCTGGTGCTGTTATCGAACCCATCTTTGATGAGATTTTCGGTGTTCGTGCTATAAAAGTTAAAAACGGTGGTGAAGGTTATGATCCTTCAGATCCACCTAGATTGACTGTTGATGGTTGTGGTACACCTGATCAGGAAGCATTACTGTATCCAATTATTGATCCTGATTCTGGCAAAATTATTCATGTAAGAGTTCTTGAAAGAGGTAAGGGTTATGATCCTCTACGTTTACAATTCTTTCCCGAACAAGAAACTCCAACAGTTATAGATTCATTTGATCTTAATAGAATTTGGCAAGGACATCCAAATTCTCCTACAACAGGAATATTTGATTCTATTACTGATAGAATAAGAATTCAATCTGATAATCATCCAAAACCCACTTGGATTCAAGAAGAGGCAGCACCTGGTGGTGGATCTTTAGTTGATCGTACTTTTGATCAAACGTTTATATATCGTGGTGGTAAAGATGTACCTGATCCTGGTACTAGAGTAGAACAATCAAATAAAACAATAGGTATTCTTGCGAATGGAGGTCTTTTTCATACTCCAGAGTGGGGAACTGAAGGTGGTGCTCCTGTTAATTTTGCTATTGATTCTGTAAAATATAATTACATCAAAAACAATGGTGTTTATGATGATGTAACTGATGGAAATGTAAGATATTATCAATCTAGCAAACTGATTAATGAGTTTGCTTTAAGTAATGGTGTTTTTGAATGGGGTAAATTTAAACATTTTACTTGGACTACAAAGGTTGAAGGAAATATAGTTTTAAATATTACTAATACTGATGAAACTCTTGGTACATTTGAAGTTGGCAGAACAGTTGATGAAATTGGAGGTACTGCTAACGGAGAAATAACAAAGGTTGTAAGAGACGGTAATAACGTACCTACCAGAATTTATCTTAGAAATCTTAATGGTGATAGTTTTGAAGAAAATGATAGATGCTTAGGTTCTACAGGATTTTCTTTTACTGTTGAAAGCGATCCAATATCATTTAATGCTTATTATATTGAGTTCGGTCCTGACGCTGCAAAATTTGGTCCTTTCTCGCCAGGTACATATTATTTTGCTCCAGAAAATATTACAGTAAAAAGAAATTATATAATCAACTTCAATCAATCCGATTCTTCAAATAATAATCATCCGATTAGATTTAGTATAACTCCTGACGGTACTCATAACGATAATCCTGGTACTCTTTATTATAGAAGCACTGGAGCATCTGCAGCACCTGCAGCAGATTATGAAGATGAATATGCTCCAATATTCATGATGAATGAAGATGAGACAAGTAGAATTTATTATTACTGTAAGAACCATCCAAATATGTCTGGTCAAGATGGTGATGAAGGATATATCATCATCAGTACAGATACCAGTGCTGAGACTTTAACTAATAATTATTATGCTGAGGGTTTCTTTCAACCCAACGATGCTTCAACCATAGATCGTTCAAGACATATTGACGGACATTCTAAAGTTCTTGGTATGTCTTTCGATGGTTATCCTATTTACGGACCTTTTGGATACAGAAGTCCTGACGGTCTTACAATTTCCTACACGGTAACTGTTGCTAGTAAAACATCAAGTCATCCTTTCTTTGGACAAGGATCTGGAAAGGGATATTATATTAATGGTGGACAGTTTACTGGTATTACTCAATCCCCAGTTCTTACATTTGTTAGAGGAGCAACATATACATTTAATCAAAATGATGCATCTAATACCACACATGCGATATACTTTAGTGAAGTAGAATCAGCATATGGAGGAGTAGATAGATATGAAACTGGTGTTGTATATACATTAGATGGAAGTAATGTTGACTATGCAACTTATGCTGCTGGTCATCCTACTGCTACAAATCGTAGTGTGAGTATTACAGTTGCTTCAGATGCACCTAACACTTTGTATTATGCATGTCAGGCACATGGATATATGGGAGCGTCAATTAACGTAACTTACGATAATGGTGTTGTAACAAGAGAAATTTCATCATTCCGTCTTAAAACTACTGCAGAACTTCCTGGTACAAGACCTCAGGTAACTACCGCAGGTACAGTTACATATGCAGTAACTGTTTCTAACAATGAGTTTTTATTTGATGGATCTAGACCAAATTTCTTATCTTTTGATAGAGGTAAGACAATTATATTCAATCAAAATGATGCATCAAATAATGCTAATTTTTTACTAATCAGTGCAACTAATGATGGATGGCATAGTACAGGTAATCCATCTGATATAGGACAAACTTCATTCTTATATGAATTGGGAGTTGAATATTATATTGATGGATCTGCTGTGTCTGGATTTGCTGCGTATCTTAGTGCCTTCAATACAGCAACCACAAGAGAAATTAGATTTACTGTTCCTGTTACAGCACCAACTACTCTCTATGTCTTTGGATATAGCACTTCTGGTTTAGGTGTTAGAACTGTTCAGGTTGGTTATATTTTAGGAGATTTAGTACAAGACTATATCTACGATACTTCTGTAGGTACATTAGATGAATTCAATGGTAAGTTTGCCGTAACTCCTGAGTATCCAAATGGAACTTATGCATATTTTATGAGTGAAGATAGCAGTGCAAATCCTGTATATCCATATGCTATTGGTCCTAAAATGTATGGAGTTCCTTTATTTGAAGGTAGTGTAGTTCCTGATGTTGTAGATCTTTTTCCTGATGGTGCTGCAGGTGATATTGTCTTGACTGATTCAGGAACAGTATCTTATGTTAAGATGTCTAAAAATGGTGATAACTATTACGGACCTGCAAAAGCTAGAATATTAGGTGGTGAGGGATCTGGTGCAACTGGTGTTCCTACTGTTCAAACTGTTACTGGTCTAACTTTACTCAATGCTGGTAGAAGTTATGCTACTGCTCCAACAGTTATCTTTGAAGGTGGTGGTGGACAGGATGCTCAAGGATCTGCAAAAATTGATACTACTGGAAAGGTAACAAGAATTGATATTGCTAATGCTGGAGAGTTTTATCAAGAGGCACCATTTATTTTAATTACTGGTGGAGGAGGTATTGGTGCAAAAGCAGTTGCTGCTGTTGATCAAGGAGAAATCGTATCGATTACTGTTACTGATGAAGGAGAAGGTTACACATCACCACCAAAAGTTATCTTCACTAGACTAGTTGATTTAAAACGTAAAGCAGGTGCTCGTCAGGCAAATAATTCATCAAACATTTATATTACTGGATTAACTAAAGCAATCACTCCTGATGCCACTGAAATTTTTGTAAAATCTACAAGTTCTTTTCCTGGATCTGGTAATTTTATTGTTGGGTATGAAACTATATCCTACACCGCAAAAACTGATGAGAAATTCTCTGGTCTTACTCGTGGTGTAAACTTTAATTATGATCAAAGAATTATTCTTGACACTAGTCAGGATGATAGAGAAGGTATATCAACATATAAATTTAATGTTGGTGATAGACTTATTCGTAGAGTTGAAAATTCATCTAACAAAATTTCAAAAGTTTATGATTGGAATCCTGCTACTAGAGAACTATTAGTAACTTTTGAAATTGATGAATTGGCATTTATTGATGGTGGTATTGCAGCAACAGAAGATGCCACAGTTCAATTTGATGCTGGTGTTGCAGACAGTAGCACATCTACAAGCACTCCACCAAACCCAGTGTTGGTAACTGATAGTGATACTGATGTTATCACATTATTGACTGTACCAATTTCAACTGTAACAAATAGAAAGTTTGAAGATGATGATGAAAATGATGGTGCTGGTGATGGAATTCCAGATTTGGTAAATACAGGAACTCTTTACGAGAATCAAATTAATCTTGATGGTGGTATTTACAACTCTCTCTATGGTATTGAAGCAACTCAGGGTGGAACAAATACAACTCTATTTGCTGTTGGTGATGCAATTAAAGATGCTAGTGTACCATTTAAGTTTGCTGGTGTTGATACTGCAGGTGGTCTTAATGAAGGTACAGATCATCCAGCAGTTATTGAGATATATCTAGAGGGTGGAAGTGGTGGAAACTTTAGTGTTAACGAGGTAGTTACTGGGGGATCTTCTGGAGTTCAAGCAACTGTTGTTGGTTGGGATGCTACAAATAAGGTATTACAGGTACAGAATATTGTTCCATTTAATACTGGTAATGTCGCTAAAGGTGAGGGAGGTTTCTTGTATCAATTCTCTGAAAATAGCACAGTGACTGATTTTTATATCCAAAGTGCGGGAACGAATTACACAGGAACCCCAACAGTTGCCATTGAAGATGTCGGAGACATTCAATGCACAGGAACAGTTGTTATGACAGGTGCAGGTGACCAAGTTGCTTCTATTACCATTAATAATGGTGGATATGGAATCACTCAAACTGTTGATGGAACCTACAATTTACACCCAACAGTTACATTTACTAATGCTAGTGGAGATACCACTGGAGCAGGTGCAGTTGCATACGCAATATTGGGTGGAGAACTTCTAGATGGAACTGGTGGAGCATCCTATAGAATTAAGAGCATAGACTACTTAACTGGCGTTCGCTCATAACCTTCATAAATAAACAAGAGGACAATAGTACCTAGGACATGGCAGCCCTATTAACTGATCAATTTAGAATTTTTTCAGCGAGAAAATTCATTAAAGCACTTGAGGGTCCTGACGCATCTCAAAGCGATTCTGCGGCAGGTTCAAATCGAGATAGACTTTATGTTTTTATTGGAAGATCCCAACCTTGGGA